>ERZ507075.11-NODE-11-length-245637-cov-30.0955_pt1 | contig 245637 bp, 196 predicted proteins | sample MGYA00512863_ERZ507075 | MGnify/ENA metagenome assembly ERZ507075 | reverse complement strand
CACTCATACGGAATTTGTCCTGATCTTCCAAATAGGAACCATCACACCACTTCATTACCAACACTGCCACCGTATTCATTCCATCCTGAAGTACATCGGTAACATCAAACTCACTGGTCATATGTGAAACCTGGCTGTATCCTATGTAAGAGCCATTGATCCATACATAAAAGCAGCTGTCTACTCCTTCAAAGTTCAAAAAAGCTTTTGATGCTTTCTCATCTCTGCTGTACTCAAAATTATGTACATAAGCTCCACACGGAATATCCTGTGGCACATATGGTGGATCAAACGGAAACGGATACCGGATGTTTGTATACTGGTGTGTATCATATCCTGCCATCTGCCATACACTTGGAACCTGAATCTCATCAAAATTTTCTGTATCATAATTCTTCTCAAAGAAAGAATCCTGAATGTCATAGATGCTGTTAAAATACTGGAATTTCCAAGTTCCATTCAATAACTGCATACGATCTGATTCTTCTCTGTGTTCCACCAAGTTATCCATTCTTTTGGATGCCGGAATATAATAGGCTCTGGCTGGCATTGTGTTTTCGTGCAGTACGCTTAGATTTTCATAATAACGTGGTACGATCATAAATAACTCTCCTCCAATACATATACTTTTTTGTTCTTTGTTTCCCTAAAGCAAACCTTATACTTTATTTTTTTGTTTACGTTCCTTAGTTATGCTATATATAGCTTATCCTAATCCGCAAAACATGTCTATAAATTGGATTAGACAAAATATGCACTAAATGATACAATGATAAAAAGTGCGAAAAGAGGTGCTGTCCTATGTATTTGAACACCGGTTATTTGAACCACTCACATATGGATTTCAAAGACAAAAGTCGTCCGCTGATTGTAGGTAGCTGTGGTACTTACCGTCTTTCCAGACATCCCAAACTTCCTACCTACCGTCCAAGGGGTCGTCTGGATTATCAGATTATATATATCACTGCTGGTTGTGGGCATTTTCATTTTGATAATGTAAATAACGAAACGATTGTTCCAGCCGGCAACATTGTACTGTACAGACCGAAAGAACTTCAGAAATATGAATATTACGGAGAAGATAAGGCAGAAGTATACTGGATTCACTTCACAGGAAGCAATGTGAAAAATATCTTACGTCAATATGGGTTTCCGGATAAAGAACGTGTCTTTCAAGTGGGTACATCTAATGAATATGAACAAATTTTCAAACGTATCATTATCGAGCTCCAACGCTGTCAAGACAATTATGAGGAAATGCTTGTCCTTTTGCTACGTCATCTTCTGATCAGTTTCCACCGGGAACTGACAAGAGAGCACATATTAAAAAATGAATATCTTGATCATGAGATGGATAATGCTGTTACCTTTTTCAGTGAAAACTACAATCAAAATATCAATATTGATGATTATGCTGCCTCACGAGGCATGAGTGTCAGCTGGTTTATCCGAAATTTCAAAAAATATACCGGTTCTACACCAATGCAATTTATTGTGGGAATCCGCATCAACAATGCTCAGATGTTACTTGAAACAACAACTTATTCCATCAATGAGATTTCTAAGATTATCGGATATGATAACCAGCTTTATTTCAGTCGGCTTTTTCACAAATTGAAAGGATATTCGCCGAGAGAATACCGAAAGCTGAGAAACAAATTCTGAAATCCACAAAGAGGATACCACCGAATTATCAAAACAATGATTTGTGATATCCTCTTCTCACTTTTGCTATTCTTATTTTACAAACTCAGCCGAATAATAATACATATACTCATTATCTGTATCTATGTATTCTCCTGTAATGTCCTGTATCGGCAACGAACTCACTCCTTGTTCGCCATAGATCAGTGCTGCCAATCCTTGCTCTGTTCCGTACTCTATCGTGCTTTTGTTCTCTATAGAGGTCGCAGATCTTCCATAATATTCTCTGTTTGCAACACCTTCCAAGATTGGCGTTTCTGTCATATATTTTGAATATTCATCTGCTGCAATAAGCTTTGCAGTAAAATTATCAAAATCCGGAGTGATGACAATCAATCCATTTTTTGCAGATTTCACGTCCTCATAGGAAAGTTCCAAAACTCGTTTATGAGAAACTCGTTTTCCAGAATGATATTCTGACAAGTAAACGTATAATGCTTGAAATGTATCTTTTGAATTGTATCGAAACATCATGGTTCCATCAATTCCGGACAACAATTCAGCCGTTTTCATTTCTACACTATCCGGGTCTACTGCTTCTATATAATTTTGTGGTTGCCGCAATTTATTACATACCATGATTCCAAGAGTAATAGCAAATACTCCCACAGCAATAAGAAGTATAGCAATAATCTTCTTTAAATAACGCTGTTTATGACTACTATCTTTTGATATCTGTATCAGTGTATCTTCCGATTTTTTTTCTACATTAGTTACCTCAATATCTTCACCTGCCAAAAATTCATTTAGACTGATGCCTAATATTTCACATAATTCTAAATACACAGACACATCTGGTAAACAAATCCCACGTTCCCATTTGGAAACTGACTTATCACTCTTACCCAGTTTCTCAGCAAGCTGTTTTTGAGTCATACCAAGTTTTTTTCTTTTTTCTGCAATATAGCTTCCGATTTTCACAAGGTCCATAAATACTTCCCCCTTTCAGAATTATAGTATCTATTTTGTCCCAAAAAGTACACCCCTTAATGGTAGAATCGTATTATATAGGCAGAATCTCATCCAATTTCATAAAATAAAAAGGACGCTGTATGCTCTCGTTTCTTTCGGGGCTACAGCGTCTTTTCTGCTTTCACGGCTCGCGCAGACCGCAGGGCAGTCAAACAGATTTTTCAGCAGACATAGTTTAAGCCCGATCGATTCTTTTTTCTCTCGACCGGGCTTTTAATGAATTTCCAGTAATTTCATTTTATACACCTGCTGCTTTCATTGATTTCGGGGTATTTCGTTATGTTCCTTTTGGACCGTACCTCCTGGATTTTTTTGTTTTTATTTTTTCCCTATGGGCCTCTGCCTTTCATTGGAATCATCTCCTTTAGGTTCTATATGTAAACTCTTCAGAGATTTTTTTGATGTTCAGATTAACTATGCCATTGGACTGTACCTCTTACTTTCTTAGATTTCGTCTTGATGTTTCTTTTTCGTTTTTATTTTTGTTCTCTTTTCTTTTGTTGATCTTATATTAACTCATCTTCTCCGTTTTGTCAATACTTTCTTTTAATTTATTTTACATTTTATTATTTTCAGAATATTATGACATCAAGATCGAAAGATCAGAAACCTGATGCAGTCTCACTTACAAAGAGGCGGCCGCAGGCTTTCGCAAAATTCAACCCCCGGCTTTTTTGACCCACCGCAGGGCGATCCTGCTCCCTCCGGAACTCCACAGAATCTTCTTTCCAAAAGAGTAGAACGAAAGACTCCGCTGTCTTTGCCTTTCGCAAAGTCCAGCGGAGCATTTTTCCCATATTCTTTCTTCTCTTCCTAATTTCTTATTTGCAGAGTTCTTCGGCCAGTGCCTCGATCTCTTTTACGTTCTCTTCCTTCACAGCGGACATTACTTTTACATTATTCTCTGTCCAGGTGATATTTTTGCTCTTCTCAAACATGCCCTTCATCACTTTCGCTGCGGTCGGTGCCCAGCTTCCGTTTTCGATCAGACCAATGGTGCGGTTCTGGAAGCTGCGCTCTGTCAGACGGTTGATGAAATCCTGCATGAACGGGTAAATACCTGCATTGTAGGTCAGCGTTGCGAGAACCAGCTTACTGTAACGGAAAGCATCCGCTACGGCGGCGGACATATCGTCTCTTGCCAGATCGTAAATAACAACATTCGGACAGCCTTTTTCTTTCAGCTTAGCCGCAAGCAATTCGGCAGCTTTTTTGGTATTGCCGTAAACAGAAGTATAGGCAACCACAACGCCCTCTTCTTCCGGACGATAAGAAGACCAGATATCGTATTTTTCAATGTAGTGGCCAAGATTTTCCGTCAAAACCGGACCGTGCAGGGAACAGATTTTCCGGATATCCAGCGTACCTGCTACTTTCAGGAGCTTCTGTACCTGCAAACCGTATTTTCCGACAATACCGATAAAATAACGGCGTGCTTCGTCATCCCATGGTTCCTCGCGGTCGAGTGCACCGAATTTTCCAAAACCGTCTGCTGCGAACAGAACCTTGTCCGTGCTGTCGTATGTAACCATAACCTCCGGCCAGTGTACCATCGGAGCGAACACGAAGGTCAGAACGTGTTTTCCGAGCGTAAGGGACTCACCGTCCTTTACTTCCAGTTTCCTTCCGGCGAGATCCATCTTTGGGAAAAAGTTTTTCATCATGGCAAAGGTTTTTGTGTTTGCAACAACGGTTGCTTCCGGATATGCTTTTACGAAGTTTTCAATATTCGCAGAGTGATCCGGCTCCATATGCTGTACGATCAGGTAATCCGGTTTTCTGCCATTCAGTGCTTTCGCAACATTTGCCAGCCATTCATCCGCAAAGTTTGCATCTACGGTATCCATAACTGCCGTTTTTTCATCGAGAATTACGTAAGAATTGTATGCCATGCCGTTCGGCACTCTGTACTGACCTTCAAAAAGGTCTACCTGATGATCGTTGACTCCCGCGTAGATAATATCCTCTGTAATCTTCATAAAAATCCATATCCTTTCCATCTTGTTTTTTCCTGCCCGGAACCTGCTCCGAACCGTATATTTTTATATTATCCTATGATGGAGAAAAAAGCAAGTAAAAATAGTAAAGATTACTATTTTTACTTACTCTCCTCCGTTTACACACACGATATCCCTTTTCCACAGCTTGCAAATCATCACAATACTTCTATTTTACAGGCATGTTCTTTTGTTTCTTTATCATAACTGATTCCAACCGCCAGTCGCAAAAGCAAGTGCAGAAAGATTCCGAGCGTACATGCTGATACTATGAGTATAGTCTTTTTCTGTGGGAGGCGCAAGAATGGAATCCCGTTTCTCACTTCTTATTTATTTTCCGGGAAAACAATCTCTTTCTCTGGTACGCCTTCTGATTTGATGACGTAGCCGTCAACATCATCAAAATGAATCTTGTACTGATATTCGCTTTCACGTCCCTCTTTTGCGTCATCGGCATCAGCGTAATAGGTAAGGCGAATTTCGAAAGTATTTTTGTTTCCTTCGCGCCAGGACTCATCGCCGATCAGCCAGTCGTTTTCGAGGTTTTTGTTTCTTTTCAGCAGCACCTCGGCGTACTGCTGTGCGCCCCTCCAGATTCCTGTGTTTTTGTACCGGTTCTGCATGGTGTTCTGATACTGCCACAGTGTTACAAACATGATCGTCGCCATAATTGCCGTGAAAAGAACGGTTTTGTATTTCTTTTCTTTTTTCTGTCTCTGCCGGCGGATACATCGAATGGTTCCGATCATCATCATTACCAGAACAAACAGATACCACAGGGTCCAGAAGATCTGCTCTTTTCGTTCCAGACCGCCGGGAATGAATTCTGCCAGCTGATCGCCCCAGACGAAATTTACCAGGGATGCCAGAATGCCGATAGACAGAATGGATGCTGCCCCATAGACTTTCCGGCTTTCTTCATCATCGAGGTTCTGGAAGAAATACCACAGCGATACAAACGCTACTGCCACCAGACCGCCTAGAATCAGGCCGCCGCCCACGTTTACGATCTTTGCCGCCCACGCTGCCGCTGCCACACCGATCACCAGAAATCCCGCGATCACGTTTGCGTTCCGGTCCTGTTTTTTCTGCTGCCTTGAAATGTCACCTGCGTTCTGCAGCATTTCGGCCACCTCCTTCTGAGTATACTGAATTTCCGGCGCCGCCTCTTCCTTCGCCTTCTCCTGCCGTTCGGAGCGCATCAGTTCCAGCACAGAAATCCCAAGTGCCTGAGCCAGCGGCTCAATCGTCTGGATATCGGGAAAGCCAAGTCCCCGCTCCCACCGGCTGACGGCTTTATCCGTCACATGAATCTTTTCCGCAAGCTCTGCCTGCGTCATCTTTTTCTCTTTTCGCATTCCGGCAATAAACCGCCCGAACTCTTTCACTTCCACGTCGTGTCCCTTCCTCCTGCTGTTCCCGCACCGCCTCATGTTGCCCAGCGGAGCGTTTTTACAGTCTCAGAATAGGCGAAAATAGGCTGTTTTGTCAATCTACGAATCCTTTACCTGCGTTTTTACGCCAAAAAATCCCCGATTCAGCACAAAAGTGCCAAATCGGAGATCTTGTATTTTCCTGTATTTACAGCCCGATCATATTTGCAAACAATACGATCAGCGGAATGGCAATGATGGTTCTCTCCAGAAAGATCACCAGCAGTTTCCAGAAATTCAACGGAATTTCACTTATAAATGCCGGGGCGGGAACTTTTTGTTAAAAATATCGGAATCTGCCGAATTCTGCGATTCCCCCTGTTTCTTTCGTTGCATAGGCAAACAGTCCCACTCTGCATCCTGTGAAATGATCCATTTTGAAATAGAGCTGATGCCATGGTCCGATCTGTTTCCATTTTTCATCGCTCCAATATAAAAAACGGACTTTATCGTGCTGGTTCTGGAAATCCGCTTCCATCCGGATTCTTATTTTCGATGATTCAACCGCCACTGCTTCCCATTCGATTTCTTCACTGTTGCCCTGATTTCCTTCTATGCTGTCATGTTCCGCTTCGAGAGATCTCATAACCAGAAGCATCCGTCCATCACGCTTTGTAACGGCCGCCATGCCGTAACATCCCTGTAATGCACACATTCCTGCATAATCTCCGTCCTTTATTCCTTCCGCGTCAACGGTTACTTCTGTTATGCACACCGGAAACTTCATTCTCTGGGTGATCGTATTGACTGCCTGCGTGACATTTTTGCACTGCTTTCTGCAGACCATTCTAAGGCATCCTTTTTCTGCATCATTCTCAATCCAGGAAAGTTCCGGTTCGTGGTTGAACTGCCAGCAGCTCTTCCATCCAAACGTTCCAAACAGCCGTTTCTGTTCAGGATTCCATTCCGAAAAATCATCACTCTCCACAAGCGGATGATATTGTGCATCCGGTCTTGTGCTTTGTGTTTCCACTTCACAGAGTGCCCTTCCCGAATCACCCAATACCGGATAATTTTCTTTTATGATCTGCTCTTTTTGTTCGCCCGGCGCCGGCATACAGGTAACTCTGACATTTTTCTCCCATTTTACTGGCACAAGAACCGGGATTCTGCCGACGGCACCTCTGTCCTGAAAAAGCACGGCATACCATTTATGATCCGGCGTATCCACAATTCCTCCCTGTGCAACGCCCTGCCCACAATATCCCATGGTGTCACACAATACATCTCCGCCTTTAAATTCTCCCGTCAGGCTGTCTGATACATAGCACGCCTGCGTCCGCATCCACCTGTCCGGAAGGGAATGAATCAGGAATAAATAATACATTCCATCGATTTTATAAAAATGACTTCCTTCAAAACCAAGCCCCGGATTCCGACTGTCACTGACCAGAATCCGATCCAGTCCGCCTTCCTTTGGACCGCTCAGATCTTTTTTCAATTCCTGCAGACGAATATTTCTATTGCCGGAAACAATATAAACATGATCATCCTCAAACAAAAGTGAGCAGTCATGATAAAAGCCTTCTATGATGCGTTTTTCCCATGGTCCTTCGATATTATCAGCAGTATAAAGGTATGTTTTTCCGGTATCATTCGCCACAAAGCAAATATAATACATCCCTTTATGGTATCGGAGCGATGCAGCCCACATGCCTTTTCCATAGCAGTTTTTCTCCCCGACAAGTCTCTGTTCCTCTGTGCTGTCCAGTCTTTCATATACATAGCTCAGATGTTCCCAGTGAACGAGATCATAAGACCGCAGGATTTCACACCCCGGCACAAAGTGCATTGTGGTGCTTACCATGTAATACGTATCGTCTACCCGGATGACATCCGGATCCGGATAGTCCAGTCCTGTAATTGGATTTTTTCCTATTATCTTCATATAGTCTCTCCTCGTATGATATTTCAGGGTCATACTATAGCAATCTAATAAATTATTGCACATAATTACACGAATGAAACCACCCTATGCAGTCCGTTGGACGAATTGTTAAAAATCCTTTTGAAATAGCTGATGGTAATTCCGATGCCATCCGTATCTTTTCTTTCCTTAAAAATGCTTTGAGTTTTGACCACATCTTTTCAATCGGATTCAGATCCGGACTATATGGGGGTAAATACAGATAGGTTACTTTTGAGCTGTCCAGTAGCTGTTTCACGCATTTGTTTTTCTAGGCGGTAAACAGTACTGGTATTCACAGAAAAACACTCTGCGATTTCTTTTGCATTGTGCGTTTTATTCCAAGCTTCAATAAGTAGTTTTCGTGTTTCATCATGTAACATAATAATCACCTCTTGACTCTATCATAGGCCTGTTATCAAGAGTGTGCAGTATTTTTTGGGAGTGCTATAGATTGAAATTCTGTTTTCGATTCTCTTCTTTTTAAAATTTCTTTTCCTCTTGTGATATCCGTTTTACTGTATTATGATAATATCAAATTTACAGCAGTCCGGCGGAGGCAATATTATGATTGAACATTTAGACGGGATTCATGAAACCGTAACGTATAAAGAAAACAGCAGTCTGCGGCTTTTTGTAAATACAGACTGTGAAGATTATCCCATTCACTGGCATACTCCCATGGAAATCATTATGCCTCTGGAAGGAACTTACACAGTCTTTCTTGGGGATAAGCACATTCTTCTTCAGGAAGGTGATATTATTTTCATCTGTCCAGGAGTCCTCCACTCTCTTGCAGCACCGGAAAGCGGAAAACGAATCATTCTGCAGATTGAATGGTCTGTTGTCTCAAAAATCCGTGATCTCAATTCCATTCTCTCGCTGATTTCCCCCATTCTCACCCTTACACCACAGACTGCTCCTGATATTTATTCCGATATTTATCATCTCATCTGCCAGATTCTTTCGGAATACGAAAAGGATTCCTTTCTTTCGGAAGCCGTTATCTATGCGCGCATGCTTGATATTCTTTCTCTGATCGGCAGATACCAGGCCTTTGCATCCTGCCGTTTTGATGCCGGACCGCAAAAACAGAAAGAATATCTGGATCGTTTTCTTTCCATCTGCAATTATATTGATGAACACTGCACGGAAGATCTTTCCCTTGATCACGTTGCAAAAACAGCAGGCTTCAGCAAATACCACTTTACCAGACTGTTTAAGCAGTTTACAAATACCACCTATTACAAATACCTTAATCGCCAAAAAATTGATCATGCCATGCTGCTCTTATCCGATCCCGATATTCCTGTCACGGAGGCAGCACTTCAGTCTGGTTTCTCCAGTCTTTCCACCTTTCTTCGCGTCTTCCGTTCTGTCAAACAATGTACGCCTACGGAATTCCGCGATATGTATATTCATCCGGAAAAACTGCAGAAAAATCCCTAATTCCTGCTGCTTTCGTTTCTGTTCCTTTGATACACGTTACAACACGAAAAACTTTCTGTTCCTGCTTTTTTGCGATTTCCATCCTCAAATGATTCTCATGATTCTGGTAAAGAACCAGACCTGCTGTTTCCTTCTCGTTTTCCGGCACAAAGAAAACTCCTGTTTCCGCTTCAAAGCGATAGCTTTTCTGCCGTAATCCAAGATAGGAGCAATAGGCTGCTTCTGCAATACTTTCTTTTCGGTGATACAACCGTAGCATTCCCTCTTTTTCTTTCAGCGATTGACACTCCCCACAGCTAAAGCAGGGGGATTCCTGTTTCTTCCACCATTGCATTGGCAAATACCTTACGGTACTGCAATGTCTTACACGGTGTCCACAGGCTATCTTTATACTGTTCCCGCATGCCCTGCGGTACAGTTTTCTTATCTTTATGCCGACTGCAGCTGCAGTCCTTTTTTCAAAATATTGATGCCTGCATTCGTATCCCGGTCATGAACTGCATGACACCCGGGGCACTCCCAGATACGAATGCGCAGATTTTTCACCAGCGGATTCCGATAGCCACAGGAACTGCAGGTCTGGCTGCTCGGATACATCGTTGGTACTTTGCGGATTTCATTTCCATACCACACAGCTTTATATTCCAGCATCTCGAAAAACTTTGCCCACGAAACACTGGCTATCGACTTTGCCAGTTTATGGTTCCGGATCATTCCCTTTACATGCAGGTCTTCGATGCAGATGGTTTGGTTTTCACACACCAGCATCGTTGACTGTTTCTGCAGGAAATCATTTCTTTGATTCGTTACTTTTTCATGTACTTTGGCAACTCGAATTCGCTGCTTATCCCGGTTATGGGATCCTTTCTCTCTTCGGGAAAGTCTGCGCTGTTCCCTTACAAGTTTTCGCATCGAGCGTTCCAGATATTTGGGATTCGCTACTGTATTTCCGTTGCTGTCAGAATAGAACGTTTTGATTCCAACATCAATCCCAATCGTTCCACCCTGATTAGGTCGCGGTTCCGGTTCAAATTCAACATTCAGAACCGCAAAATATTTTCCGGATGGCGTATGCTCAATGGTTACGTGATGAATGTTTCCCACTTCCATTGACTGACGCACTTTCACATATCCAAGCTTCGGAAGTTTGATATATCTTCCCACGATACGAATGTTGTCTTTTTGATTTACCGTTCTGTACGACTGAAAATGGTTATGTTTGCTTTTGAAAGTTGGATGGGACGCTCTTTTTTGAAAAAAGTTTACAAATCCCCGGTCAAGATCCCGCAATGACTGCTGTAATGCGATGGAATCGACTTCTTTCAGAAAAGCAAACTCTTCCTGCTTTTTCAGTTCCGTCAGCATGGCAGAAGTCTGGCCATAGCCGATTTTTTCCCCTTTTTCATAGCCTTCCTTACGCATGGCAAGTCCCCGGTTATAGATGAACCTGCAGCATCCCAGCGTCTGGTGAATGAAGGCTTTCTGTCCTTTATTCGGGTAGATTCTGAATTTGATCCCTTTTTGCATTATCCCATCTTATCCTTTTGTCTCTGCGATGTTTTCTGGTTTTCGATATACTGTTTTACTGCTTCCAGAGGGGCACCGCCAACGGTAGATACAAAATAGCTGTTTGTCCAAAGCGTCGGCATTTTCGTTTTGAGATAGGGAAATTCCTGTCTTAAAATTCTGGACGTATAGCCTTTGAAAGATTTTACAGCTTTGTGGATTCCAAACTGAGGGTCTACTTCCAGCAGCATATGAACATGGTCTGGCATGATCTCCATTTCCAGAATGTCTACAGAAAGATTTGCAGCATACTCTGTGAGCAGCTCCTTCAGCCGGACATCTACACCGTTCGTTAATACTTTTCGTCTATATTTGGGACACCATACTACATGGTATTTACAGGAATAGACGACATTATTGTTTGATTTATATGTTGTGTTCATGTTTGTATTATACTATATTTTTCCATTTAATACAACCACTATTTTGTCCATCTCAATTACTTGCGTAAATTCGATGGACGCGTCTTATATCCCTATAGCTAAAGCAAGGGGTTTTACGACGCATTGGATAAAACACATCAAAAAAGCAGAACAAAATGTTGAAAGTGAAATGCTCCTTCCTAAATGACAAGTTTTTCTTCTTTCACCTGTCTGTTCAGAAGGGAGCATTTCACTTCACTTTCGTTCTGCTATTTTTCTTTTACAGTTTTGCGCGGAAGAACGCACAGATTTCGTCCCACACTTCCTTCTGGAAGAAACGAAGATCTGCGTGGTCGGCATCCTCGATCGAAAGCAGTGTGACGTCACATCCCGCTTTTTCCAGTTCGTCGTGCAGTTCCTCTCCCTGTCCGAACGGAACAGTATGGTCATCCTCTCCGTGGATGATCAGAAACGGCGGTGCGGCTTTTGTCACGAAGCTGACCGGACAGCATGCGAGTGCTTCTTCCGGATGGCGCATCACGTTTTTGCCCATCAGAAGGGACTCCGGAGATGCCGCACACTGCTCCGGATCACTGTACTGGAATCCGCGGAAATCGGTCGGCGGGTACCACGGGCAGGCGGCCTGCACGGCACTGGAATATTCCAGGTTTTCACCCACATCATAAACGGGATCTGTCGCAAGCGCTGCCATGCAGGTCAGATAACCGCCCGCAGACTCTCCCATCACACCGATGCGGTCCGGATCAATGTTGAAGCGATCGGCATGTGCACGCAGATAACGAATTCCTGCTTTCACATCCTGCAGCGGTGCCGGAAATTTTGCCTCATTGCTTGTGCGGTATTCTACCGATGCAACAACGAATCCCTGATGTGCCAGTACGGACAGATAGGCAAGATGTGCCGAGCGGTCCATCTGGATCCAGGCCCCTCCGCAAATCCATACCACACACGGATATTTTCTGGTGTTATCCCGCGGGTAAATCAAATCCAGCTTCAAATCCTGCACCGTGTTTCCAAACCAGGCATCCGCCTGTGCAAATGTAATTCCTGTTGTAACGCAGAATTGTGGTTTTTCTGCTTCTACCTGAATTCTTCTTCTCATGTAATAAAACCCCCATATTTCTGTTTTCCTGACCGTTCGTCGCAGCCTCCGGCCGGAAATCACCTTTTTTGTTTACTTCTCATCCATTGCCTTTTTGATCGCACCAAGCAGCTCCTCATACGTCTCATACGCCGGAATCTGCGGATAGTCGGCTTTAATTTTGTCGGTCGAGCGGAACAGAAATCCTGCTTTGCTTGCCTGAATCATGCCAAGGTCATTGTAGGAATCACCGCTTGCGATCGTCTCAAATCCGATGGACTGCAGTGCTTTTACGGTGGTAAGCTTCGACTGCTCAACTCTCATTTTAAATCCTGTGATCTCGCCGTCGTCTGCGACTTCCAGAGAGTTGCAGAACAGCGTCGGATAGCCCAGTTTTTTCATCAGCGGCGCGGCAAACTCCGTGAAGGTGTCGCTGATCAGGATCACCTGGGAGAAGGTGCGCAGCTCGTCAAGGAACTCTCTTGCACCCGGCAGCGGATCAATTTTTTCAATCGTAGCCTGAATTTCTTTCAGTCCAAGGCCATGCTCTTTTAAGATTCCAAGTCTCCATCTCATCAGTTTATCGTAATCCGGCTCGTCGCGTGTCGTTTTTTTTAGTTCCGGGATTCCGCTTGCCTCCGCAAACGCGATCCAGATTTCCGGTACCAGTACTCCTTCTACATCCAGACATGTAATATACATTGTTATGATCCCCTTTCCTGCGCTGCCCGCCTTGTTTGCCGACGGGGTTTTGTTTTTTTTCACAGCATCACTTTACCACACTATATCATAGAATCCATATCACTGCAAATTAAAATCACGTTTTATTTTTTTATACGTATATATCTCTCTAAAATTACATTCTTTTTACAAAATCGTTGTTTTTTACAAATTCATATATTTATTTATATGTTTTTTGACTATTGATTTATTTTTCATATATTTATATAATAATTACAAGCATTTTTATTAATTTTCTATTTTATCATCCATATTAACGAACGAATTTACTTTTCAGATAGTGCACTAATCTAAGGATAAATAAAAAACTAAAACCATCCAACAATACTTATGAAAGGAGACCACTCATCATGAAAAAATTAAAAACATGTCTTGCATTTTTTATTTGTTGTATTCTGTCCTTAAATATGGTAATTTGCAATGTAAAGGCAGATAATAATGTTGTTCTATCTAACAAAGCATATCTATTAAAAACCGGAATGCCACAAAAGGAAATAGAAAAGCTGGATGATGACGTCATGCAGTTCATTGTGGATGACTTAAAAAGTGGAGGTAAACATTTTGAATATATTAATTCAAATATCGAAAATCAAATATCGATACTCAGTAGCGAAACTTTAACCGGTATTTCCTTTACTGCATCAGCTTTTAAAAATGCATCAACCATTTATATCTATCCAACATACGAGTTTACTTCTAATAAACAACCTCGCGGAAAAGACAGTTTTTCTTTTCAATTAGGCGCTGCTATGAGACCGTATGAATATGGTGGAAAATTATGGTACAAAGATAATACTATGAACGATTGGAAAGTCGGTGGAACTCTTACTGCAAATAATCAGCAATTATCTGGTGCTGAATTTTCAGGGAGTCAACTAGGAACACCCGACTATGCCATGAAGCTTAAAGGTGTTACATACTGTCACGCTACTGCAGGTAATAGCAGTGATAAAAGAATTGTAATGGGATACTTATATAATCCCCAGAAAACCGGCTACAGTATCTCTTTTTCCTACAACGGTGGTGGAATTAGCTACTCTCCATCAGGAACAGCCTATACTGCATATAAAACAATGAACCTAAGTTATTAAACTTTCATTCACCACATACAAGTACATTTAATTTCTAATTACTCTTTCAAAGTAACAATTTGCCTATCCAGAAGCACAAATTTCTCTGATAGGCAAATTGTGTTTAAGGTATTTTCAAGTAATTTAAGTAAAATCATGAGCAAGTCGCCATTACTCGTAGAAAAACGGGCAGATTATGAATGTTTTAGGAATTGCAGGAACAAAAAGTACAGAACAACCATTCAAAAAAACTTTTAAATCCGGCATCAACTGAATAAAGCCATAAATAAGAGGTAACTCATTATGAAAAAAATCAAATTTTTATTTTTCACCCTGTTATTCTGTTTTTCTGTTCCAGTCAAAGCAGACACTGCATTCGAAAATGACGATACGGTATTGTGCTCTTTTTTAAAAGAAAACGTACCAGAAAATGCTTCGCCAATAGAATCCAGTTTAGAAAACGAGTATCGAAAAACTTCTTCCAAACCTATCGATTTCTATTTTTTTAAACGATCTGAAAAGACAAAAAGTTTCCAAGATCTGTATGCCGCAAATGTACTCACCTATCAGGAAAAATCAGATCGTTCTTTGTTATATCAGACAGTTTTCGATTTTCAAAATATAACCCAGGTAAGAACTGCGAAAGAAGACTTTATCCGTCTGGAGACAGATCCACTGATGTATCTTTTTGAATTAGAAAAAGCAGAATTGTGGACTCGGAACAGCACGGAAGAACCCTGGACGCTGGAACGGAAAATCACAACGCCTGGAAACCCAGATTTTTATCTTCCTTATAGCCAGTTTTCTTCTGATAAAAAATATTTTCGAATTCTGGCATCTTTTTCCTGGAGCCCGAGCCCTGCTGAGGAAAGCGAAGTTTCTTCGCCAGAATATCATTGCATTTATACCTCTGTGTATCCGGTATATCAGATTCCGGTGAAAGTACTCGTTTTGATATGCGGAGGCGCAGCTTTCTTCTTTCTCTACCGGAGACACAAAAAAAATCATATCTCCCAAAAAGATGTTCCGTAAGCTGCGCCTTTTCAACATGTTTTCGTCACTGTTCAGAGCCAACTTCCAAAATGCTACGCATCTCATCGGTGTGGCTTTATCTGCTTTTCATTGCATCCCGAATCCGCTCCAGTGCCTCGGTCAGGGTTGCGCGCGGGCAGGCAATGTTGATCCGCTGGAAACCGCGTCCGCAGTCTCCGAAGATTTTGCCACTGTCAAGCCACAGCTTCGCCTTGTTGATAATCAGGTCTTCCAGTTCATCAACGGATAGCCCCGTCTCGCGAAAATCGAGCCATACGAGATATGTTCCCTCCAGGTCGATCATCTTCACGCCCGGAAGCTGCTCCTCCACATACTGCTTTGTAAATTCTGCATTTGCCTTCACATAGGAAAGCATTGCCTCATACCACTCCTCGCCCTTGTTATATGCCGTCTCGCATGCCACCAGCCCCATCACGCCAAGCTGGCTCGTTCCGGCTGCGTCAAGCTGTTTCCGGAATTTTGCACGGAGTTCCGGGTTGGCGATAAAGATATTCGACATCATCATACTTGCCAGATTGAACGTCTTGCTCGGTGCCGTGCAGGTGATCGTGATATCCTCGTATTCTTTTTTGATTGCGGCAAACACCTGATGCTCGCCTTTGAAGATGAAATCTCCGTGGATCTCATCACTTACAACCGTCACGCCATACTTTATGCAGAGATCTCCGATTGCGGTCAGCTCCTCTTTCGTCCAGACTCTTCCGACCGGGTTGTGCGGATTGCAGAGGAAAAAAAGCTTCACGTTTTCAGCTTTCAGCTTCTCCTCGAAATCCGCCACATCCATGTGATAGCGGTTATCATCGCCGAGCACCAGCGTGCTGCTGACAACTCTTCTGCCGTTATCCGCAATGACTTCCGAAAATGGATAGTAAACCGGTGACTGGATCAGCACGGCATCCCCAGGCACGGTGTAAGCTTTGACTGCCATCGCAAGTGCAAATACAACGCCTGGCGTTTTGATCAGCCATTCTTCTTTCGGCTCCCAGTTGTGATGGCGTTTCATCCATCCCGCAACGGCCTCAAAATACGGAGTCTGCGCATCGCTGTAGCCGTAAATGCCCATTTTCGCACGCTCTACCAGCGCATCCTCGATGTAGGAGGATGTCTCAAAGTCCATGTCCGCCACCCACAGCGGCAGCACGTCGGCTGGCATACCGCGTTTTACTGCGAAGTCATATTTTAAACAGTCTGTATTTTTTCGGTTGATGATTCTGTCAAAATCAAGATTTCTTTCCGTCATTTTTCTCTTCCTCAATTTCTGCAAAAACCTTCTCAAGCTCGCCGATCAGGTCCTCGATATTTTCAATTCCAACGGAGAAGCGGAGGGTGCTCTCCGTAATTCCGTTCCGCTCACGGATTTCCTTCGGCACATCGGCATGTGTCTGCGTCGTCGGATACGTAACGAGTGTCTCCACGCCGCCGAGGCTCTCTGCGAAACGGATCATTCTTACCTTCTCCAGAATGGCAAGGGCAAACTCTTTGCTCTCGAGCTGGATTGTCAGCATGGCACCGAAGCCTCTTGCCTGTTTTTTCATAATCTCATAGCCCGGGTGATCCGGCAGTCCCGGATAAATCACTCTTGTGACTGCTTTCTGCTGCTGCAGCCATGCGGCAATCTGTTTTGCATTCTCCTGGGAGCGTTCCATGCGGATGCCAAGCGTCTTCATGCCGCGCAGTACCAGCCAGCAGTCAAACGGAGCAAGGCCTGCACCTGTTGTCTTGATCAGGAAACGCAGTTTTTCCTGAATATCTTCGCGGTTCGTCACGATAAAGCCTGCCAGTGTATCGTTGTGGCCGCTTAAGTATTTCGTGCCGCTGTGGATGACAACATCTGCGCCGAGATCGAGCGGATTCTGAAAATACGGGGACATAAAGGTGTTGTCCACAATCAGAATCAGGTTGTGGCGTTTTGCAATATCCGCCATCTTTCGGATGTCGGTTACGTTCATCATCGGGTTCGTCGGAGTTTCAATGTAGATTGCTTTTGTATTTTCTTTCACATAGCTCTCCACGTCATCACGGCAGCAGTCGATGCCGGAAAACTCGACGCCATTTTTCTCGTTGACGTTGTGGAACAGACGAATGCTGCCGCCGTACAGATCGGAGTCCGCAATGATGTGGTCGCCCTGACGGAACATTTCCATCAGAAGAGAGATCGCTGCCATGCCGGAGCTTAATGCAAACGCATCAATTCCGTTTTCCAGTGCAGCCACCATCTTCTCCAGATGCTCTCTGGTCGGGTTCTGCAGTCTGCTGTAATCAAATCCGGTGCTCTGTCCTACGCCCGGATGCGCATACGTTGCGGTCTGATAAATCGGGTAGCTGAGTGCGCCGTAATGGCTACACTGTCCCTCGTCTTCTTCTAAATGGATACATTTTGTGTCAATTCCTCTTGCCATATGAATAATCTCCTGTTATTTCGTAATTTTTCTTTCTATACTAATCTGATAGGTTTTGTAACGTAACCTATCATAACAGAAAATGCGGCGTTTGTATATTCCCTTTTTTCTTTGACTTGTTATAAGTTTTTCCTATAACTATCGTAAAAAAACGCCGCCAGAAGATTTTTTCTCCCGGCGGCCGCCTCTTGCATCCATATTTTAAATAAGTTCCGCACAGATCGGATAATGATCAGAAAGGCACACACCGTCCTTCTGCTCCGTCCATTTTTCCACCTTTTTCAGTTCCCAGTCCCCTTTGAGAATGATGTAGTCAATCGAGCACTGCGGATCATTCGGATCATCGCGATGATAGTTGTGGAAGGTAATGCCGATTCCTTCCGTCGCATTCACAAGACCGGCAGTTTCCCTCAGCGGTTTCATCTCTTCGCTGTCCGGCTCGGCATTGAAGTCGCCGCTAAGAATCACCGGCACATCGGCAAATGCTTTCTCTGCTCTCAGATGTGCGAGAATCTGCTCCAGGCCAAGCTTTCTCGCCCCGGCGCACTCGTGATCCAGATGGGTGTTGATGACGCGGAACACTTTTCCGGTCTCCATATCCTCAAATACCACATCCGTCGCAGTACGCGGGCACATACTCTGTACCGGATAGCGGGATCCCGGCACGTACGGTGTCGGTGACAGCCAGAAGGTTTCCAGGCTCACACTCTGAAAACGTTCTTTCCGATAGGCAATGATCATTGCCTCACCGGTCAGATCCTTTTCTCTTCCACATCCGGCAATGTAATATTCCGTCAGATTTTCCTTCAGCCAGGCAGCCACATGCGGCAGTACCTCCTGAAAACCGATGATATCCGGCTTTTCCTGTCTGATTTTTTCCAGAATCAGCGGTCTGCGGTAGATAAAATTATTGGCTCCATCCTGGCCAAAATCACAGCGAATATTAAATGTTACATATTTCATCGTAAAATCCCTCTTTTCATTTGTTTTCCTAACCCTTATTTTTGCTGGAAAGCGCTGTGCTTTCTCTTCTTTTTCTTCGTATTCACACGGCGCAGACACGCATAGCGCAGCTTCAGCCGCATTTTCCAGCTGCAGCCCGGTACCGGCTCCATCAGCTTTTCCAGAAAATGGTTCAGCGTACGTTCCTCATAAGGAGACAGCAGAATCTCACCGTAGATATGTTTCTCGATCAAATGGCAGACACGCGTATATTCGCCTGGCTCGACCGCCGGAAATCTGCGGGCGAGTTCTGCATCAGTTGCTGCTGTTTCCCAGCCAAGACCGGCATCTATGCCCCACAGACAAAGATACTGGTAAATTCTTGCTTCCGTTCTTCGGATCCGCCTGCCCGGCCGCTCCTTCTGCTGTTTCTTTGCCGCCGGTCCAAGACAGATGATCCGCGCCGCCTCCGCCGCAATCACAAGCAGCGTCAGCAGAATCAGAAGCACGCCAAGCAGCCCGAGAAGAAACAGCGAAACACTGCGCAGTACCGGAAGAACGGCTTCGCCTGCCTTGCTCTTTCGGTTTTCCACACCGGTAATCTGCTCCGCCGACAGCGAATTGTTCTCCAGCACCACATTCTTCTGGACAGAATCTGGACTTCCGACCATTTTCTGAAGAGATGCAACATTATACAGGAACCGTTTGTTTTTTAGGTATTTTCTTTCACTTGTTTTTCTGTTGCTCCTTCCTCCATTTTTTGCTCTGCCTTAACTTCTAAAGACCATCCCAGAAAAACGCAAGTATTTTTAGTACTCCAGATACGCCCCTTTCATCGGGCTTGCTGCGTGGAGGCTGAAAAGACGGAGTACGCCTTTTTTGTATTTCGGCTCGCGCGGTTTCCAGTTTTGGCGGCGTTCTTTTAAGATCGCATCGATTTCTTCCATGGACTTGCGCTCACCGGCGATTCCGATGATGTTAAGTTTTCGTTCCTTCACATCAATCTCAATCAAATCCCCTTCCTCGACGAGTGCGATCGGGCCGCCGTCTACAGCTTCGGGACTGCAGTGGCCGATAACCGGGCCGGTGGAGGCGCCGGAAAAACGGCCGTCGGTGATAAGCGCGATGCTCTTTCCAAGCTCTTTGTCGCTGCTGATTGCCTCGGAAGTATAGAACATCTCCGGCATACCGCTGCCTTTCGGACCTTCGTAGCGGATGAAGACGGCGTCGCCTTTCTGTACTTTATGTTTCAGCACGGCATCGAGGCACTCCTCCTCGCTGTCGAACGGTCGGGCACGGAGGACGGCGTGGAACATTTCTTTCGGGCAGGCCGTGTGTTTGATGACGGCTCCCTCCGGCGCAAGGTTTCCGCGCAGAACAGCGATGCTGCCGTCCGTTCCGATCGCCTTGTCATACGGACGGATAATATCTTCTTTTGTAATCGAAGTTCCATACCGCTCATTAAATTTTGCGAGCCATCCGCTGCACTTCTCATAAAATCCATTTTCACGAAGCTCCGCCAGATTTTCACCCAGTGTCTTTCCAGTCACTGTCATCACATCGAGATGCAGATGATTTTTGATTTCTTCCATAATTGCCGGAACGCCGCCCGCATAATAGAAGCACTCTGCCGGCCATCTTCCTGCCGGGCGGACATCGAGCAGATACCGCGCATTGCGGTGCAGACGATCGAATGTGTCGCCGGTGATCTCGATGCCGAACTCATGCGCAATGGCCGGGATGTGCAGCAGGCAGTTTGTGCTTCCCGAAATTGCCGCGTGGACAAGAATCGCATTCTCAAAACTCTCTTTCGTCACAAAATCGCTTGGCCGCATATGCTCCATCTGTGCCAGTTTTACCGCCTGGCGGCCTGCCTCCCGTGCATATGCCAGAAGATCCGGGCTTGTCGCCGGCATCAGAGCGCTTCCAGGCAGGGCAAGGCCAAGTGCCTCCGCCATGATCTGCATCGTGGATGCCGTTCCGATAAACGAACAGGCACCGCAGCTCGGGCAGGCATTGCATTTCGCCCAGTCGAGCTTCTCCTCGTCGATCTCACCGCGCTCAAACTTTGCGCTGTACATGCCAAGCTGCTCCAGTGTCAGCATCTCCGGTCCCGCATTCATCGTTCCGCCCGGCACAACAACCGCCGGAATATCGACACGCGCAAGGCCGATCAGATTGCCCGGCATACCCTTGTCGCAGCTCGACAGATAGACGCCGCCGTCAAACGGTGTCGCATTCGCGTGGATCTCGATCATATTGGCGATCATCTCGCGGCTCGCAAGACTGTAGTTGATGCCGTCCGTTCCCTGGCTCTCGCCGTCACAGATGTCAGTGCAGAAATACCGCGCCCCGAAGCCCCCCGCTTCCGCAACGCCTTTCCGCACTTCCTCGACCAGCAGATTTAAGTGGCCGCTTCCCGGGTGGCTGTCCCCGTACGTACTCTCCACCATAATCTGCGGTTTTTCAAGATCCTCTTTTTTCCATCCTGTTCCAATCCGGAGCGGATCCATCTCCGGTGCAAGTTTCCGCATTTCCTGACTCTTCAGCATTTCCTTCTCCTCCCGCTGTTTTTTAGGTATTAAAAATACTCTTTCTGCTTTTCACTATAGCAATCCCTGTATTTGATTGCAAGACAAAAAAGCTGCAGTCTGCAGGGATTCCCCACAGACCGCAGCCTCTCTGAACAGCTCACAGATTTCTCTGTTTTCTGTTTGCCTGCTTCCGCAGATAATTTCCAATGCTTGTAAAACTAAGCAGCGTCACAATCAGAAAAACACCCGGGATCAGAATAATCCACCATGCCTTTGTCATCAGCGCTTTTTCCGAAAGTGACAGCATGCTGCCCCAGGAAATCACCTCCAGCGGAAGACCGATTCCCATAAAACTCAGTGTGGATTCTGCTACAATCGCACTTCGGATGTTCATAACCACCATAAACATAATAGATGAAAAAAAGTTCGGTGCCAGATGGTGCCATAAAATATAGAAAAAACTGCCTCCCATACAGCGCGACGCAATCACGTATTCACTGTTCCGGATCTGCCGTACTTCGGTCCGCACAACCTTTGCAATGCTTGTCCAGCTTGTCATTCCGATCACGGCAGAAATCGTAATCACATTGGATTTTCCCGCAGCGGCCAGAAGAAAAATGACAAGAAGAAGATTCGGCACCGACAAAAAGATCTCGGTCAGCCGCATCAGAAGCGCGTCCAGCCACGCCGGTGCACATCCGCTGACTGCGCCGAAGAGAACGGCAATCACAGTGGAAATCAGCGTAGAAAGCAGACCGATCGCCAGCGATATTCTGCCGCCGTACCAGATCATCGAGAAAATATCTCTTCCCATCGTATCGGTTCCAAACAGAAATTCCCGGCACGGCATGACGGAACAGTTTTTCAGATCCATATACGAAGGATCCTTCGTCATGATCTGCCCACAGAAAAGGCAGCCCAGCACAAGAAGCCCCAGAAAAAGCTCTGCTGCCACCGGCCGGTCCTGATACCATTTTTTCTTTTTTTCTGCTTCTGTTTTTTCCGCAGGCCTCTCTCCTGCAAATTGAAATAATTGTGTTTTTTCTGTCACAGCATCATTACCTCCGATGTTTCTGCCGCTTCTTTCTCCCGCATCCGCGGATCAATTCTCTCGTTGATGATCTGTGCCGCCATATTGCACAGAATCACAACGATTCCGGACATCAGGCAAAGCAGCATCAGAAGATTGTAATCTTTGTACCGTGCGCTCTCATACGCCAGCGTTCCGATACCGGGATACGAGAAAACCGTTTCTACAATATAGGTTCCCCCCAGCACATGCGGAACAGAAATGGCCATGATGCCAAGATACGACGGAATCGTATTCCGCAGGCAATGCCGGAACAGAACCGTCTTTCGTTTCAGCCCCTTGGCTCTTGCCAGAAGCACATACTCTTCCCGCACTTCATCCAGAATTTTATTGCGGATCATGTATGCGTAATACCACAAATGACTCAGCACTACGACCGTCATCGGCAGGATCAGATGACAGACACGTTCAGAAAAATCTGCCTGTTTTCCAACAGAGTAGGCACCGGAACTCGGCAGCCATTTGAGCTGCATGGAAAAAACAAGAATCAGAAGCAGCGACAGCCAGAATTCCGGAATACATCCCGTGATGGTTCCCACCTTACAGATGATGCGGTCCAGCCATGTATCTTCCTTCCATGCACAGAGAATTCCAAGAAGCAGCGCGAGGGTGAAAATCAGCAGAAATCCAATGCCGCCAAGCACCAGCGTATTTCCAATTCTTCCCTCGATCACGCGCGTTACATCCATTTTATATTTGTACGAAATTCCGAAATCCCCATGCAGCGCATTGCCTGCCCAGCGGATATACTGTACGGAAATGGGATCCTTCAGTCCCAATTTTTCTTCGGCCCACGCTCTTTCTTCGGGCGTCATTTTTTCCACGCGGTCTCCGTAATATGATACCAGCGGATCTCCCGGCGCAAGCCTTGAAATATAAAATACGAGCACAGACAGCAGCAGAACACTTGCCAGAAATGCCGCTGCTTTTTTTCCATAGTAAAGCACTCTGTTCCGGCTTTTCATCCTGCATCGCCTCCCTCCATCAGCACAAAATGATCTTTTTCCACTTCCCGCAGTGTTCCCGTCCGGGGAAATTCTGTATTGGAAAAATCCGGTACAGCTCGCGCTCTTTCCCTTCGCGGATCCGGAATCGGAATGGCCGCGATCAGTGCTTTCGTATACGGATGCAGCGGATTTTCAAACACGGCTCGCGCCGGGCCGGTCTCCACCAGTTTTCCATGGTACATCACACCTACTCTGTCACACAGAAATTCGACCATATCCAGATCATGCGCAATAAACAGGAACGAAAAACCGTGCTCCTTCTGCAGATGACGGAACAGATTCACAATCTGTGCCTGTATCGACGCGTCCAGCGATGCAATCGGTTCATCCGCCACCAGAAGCTCCGGCTCCATCGTCAGTGCCCGTGCAATCGCAACGCGCTGCCGCTGTCCGCCGGACAATTCTCCCGGATATTTTTTCAGATATTCCGGATCCAGCCCCACGTATTTCATCTGAAATCTGGCTTCCTCCTCATAGCTTCCCCGCAGCGGCCGGATTTTCTGCACGCGCATCGGCTCCTCAATAATGTCGCGGACCTTCATCTTCTGATTCAGACTGGAACCGGAATCCTGAAAAATCATCTGGCGTGTCGTCTGCAGCATTTTTTTATTTTTCCGGAACTGGCCTCTGTCGCAGGTATCAATCCCTTTATAATAAATCTGGCCGGCATATGGCTGATAAATATTCATCACACAGCGTGCAGCGGTAGATTTTCCGGAACCGGATTCTCCTACCAGTCCAAAAATTTCTCCTCTTCGAATCTGAAACGATACATCATCGACTGCCTTGACTGCTGTTTTCCGGGACAGTGGAAAAATATGGGTCAGATGACGCACATCCAGTAAAATCTCATGTTCCATCTGTGTTTCCTCCTATCGGCGGCACAACCTTCGGTGCTCTCTCATCCAGCAGCCATGTTGCCGCATAATGGCTGTCTGTAACCCGGAACATCGGCGGCTCCTCCTCAAAATCAATTTCCAGCGCATAAGCATTGCGGCTGGCAAAGGCATCGCCCTTCGGCGGATGGAGAAGAGACGGCGGCATTCCCGGGATAGACGGCAGGCTTTCTTTTCCCCTCGAAAACGCCGGTATGGAACGCAGCAGTCCCCACGTATACGGATGACGGGGATCATAGAAAATCTCATCCACGGTTCCAATCTCTACTATTTTTCCCGCATACATGACCGCTACCCGGTCTGCGATCCGCGCTACAACGCCAAGGTCATGTGTGACAAAGACCGTTGCCGTTCCCAGTTTTTTCTGAATTTCCCGAAGCAGGTCCAGAATCTGTGCCTGAATCGTCACATCCAGCGCTGTCGTCGGCTCATCAGCAAACAGAATTTCCGGATTGCCCGCCAGCGCAATCGCCAGTACGATCCGCTGCCGCATTCCGCCGGAAAAGTGATACGGATATGCCTTTTTCCGCTCTTCTGCCTGCTCGATTCCCACCAGCTGCATCAGTTCTGTCACTCTCTGTTCCACTTCTTCTTTTCCCATGTCTTTCTGATGCGCCCGCACTGCCTCTGCAATCTGCGCTCCGACTGTCATCGTCGGATTTAAGGAAGTCATCGGATTCTGGAAAACCATCGAGAACAGTTTTCCCCGCAGTTCCCGCATTCTTCGCTCCCCGTATCCTGCAATTTCTTCTCCATTGACCAGAATTTTTCCGTTTTTGATCTTTGCATTCTCCGGCAGCAGCTTCATAATGCTTTTGCAGAGCACACTTTTTCCGCAGCCTGACTCGCCTACAACAGCGAGCACCTCACCTGCATTCAGGGAAAAGCTGACATCGCGGACCGCCTGTACTTCCCCCTGATCCGTAAAAAAGCTGACGGAAAGATGTTCCACTTTTAATCGTTCCTTCATTCCGTTTTTCTCCTGTACAGACAAAAAGGAGGTAACCATACCTCCTTCGTCTGCTTTTTTGTTTTTATTCTTCGATTGTCCAGTCCTGAATATTCCAGAAAATACCAACGCCGTGGTGGCCCAGCACCGTGTCTTTGGAAATGCCCTGAATACCGGAATCTGCCACATAATTTGCATCAATATAACAGATGAATGCATAGGCCGGATCTTCTGCCAGTTCTTCCTGGAATTTTCCGTAATATTCTTTCCGCACTTCCGGATCGTCACTCTGACGGGCAAGAGACAGATACTCATCTACTTTTTCATTGGAATAGCTCGAATAATTCGCCCCTTTGTCCGTGCCGAAAACCTTATATGTATGATCGTCCGCATCGAACGGGCTTCCCCAGCCGATCAGGCACGCCATCTGTCCGCCCCAGTCCATCTGTGCCGGAATTTCTACGGTACAGTTGATTCCGGTTTCCCGGAGCTGCTGTGCTGCTGCTTGGGCAATATCAATGCGGTCCTGCTCACCGGACATCACGCTGATGACAAAACCGATTTCTTCGCCGTCCCGCTCATAGAAACCATCGCTGTTTCTGGTGCATCCGGCCGCTTCCAGAATTTCCTGTGCTTTTTCCGGATTGTAATCATAATGTTCTACGTTTTCGTTATTGTAAATGTTCCGCTGCAGCGGACTGTATGCCGCCATTCCCTCGCCAAGAAGCACAGAATCGATAATGGCCTGGCGGTCAATCGAATAACAGACGGCCGGAATGATATCCCTGTTTTTCGTCCAGTAATCATTCGCAAAGTTAAATAAGATTCCGCGGTAATCTGCCGTTGTCATGTCGTAGCAGGTAAAACCGTCTTTTTCTTTGAAATTCTGCGCATTTTTCGGGTCAAGCAGCGCCAGATCCAGTTCGCCGGATTCCAGCTGCATCGCCTGTGCATTATCATCTGGTACAATTTTGAAAATGACCTTGTCAATCTTTGGTGCCCCAAGGTAATAATCTTCATTTTTTACCAGAACAATCGACTGGCCTTCGTCCCAGCTCTCCAGTTTATACGGGCCGGTTCCAACCGGTGCACGGAAGAAATCCGATTCCTGCATATTTTCACCTTCCAGCAGGTGCTTCGGCAGGATGGCCATCGTCATGTATTCCAGGAAAGCCACGTTCGGCTCGGAAAGGCGGAAGGAAACGGTGCTGTCATCTATAACTGTAATCTCTTCTACATCCTCATAATTTGGTGCATTTTCAGATCCGTTTTCCGGATCCATGATCGCTTCGATGGTGAATTTCACATCGTCCGCCGTAAATTTTTCTCCATCATGCCATTGGATGCCGTCCCGGATATGAAAGGTGTAGGTGCAGGTTTCTGCATCGTACTCCCATTTTTCTGCCAGACCCGGAACAATGTTGTCATCCGCATCGTGTGCGGTCAGTCCGTTGAACAGCAGCAGATTAATTTCACCGTGCTCATCCATCGCCGGATTAATCCTGGTATAATCAGCAGAACCATAAACCAGGGTCGTCTCTTCCTCCCCTGTCTGGCCGGAAGAAGCTTCCGTCTCTGTTTTCGACAAATCTGTACTGTTGCTGTTTTTCCCGCTGTCCTGACCGCATGCCGCAAGGGATGCTGCAAGAGACACCATCAGCATCAAAGATAATATTTTCTTTTTCATCCTTTTCCTCCCATTTTCAGACCGTTTTTACCCGGACTGACCGCTTTTTTGCTTTGTACTCCCATGATCTGCGCGCCTGATCCATGTACTGTTCGTTCATTATATTTGATATTTCAGGCTCTCACAAGCCGGGTGGGGGGATATTTTTTCCTTTTCCTATGATTTTAAAATTTTACAGCATATTGATAACAAATCCAGCCAGCATCGTGGACAGAACCGTAATAACCGTAATTCCTCCCACGACATACGGCACGTTTAAGGTATCTTCGATAAACGCTTTCTCCTCCGGTGTCTCTCCGACTGCATCGCCGACCTCGCGGCAGATGACCACGTTGCTCGGGAATCCGAGGAATTGCTCGACACCGATGCCGACAGCCAGATCCTTGTCGCCGACAAGTTTCCAGGTCGGGAGAACCCATCCAACCAGTGCAACACCGATCAGCGCTGCGGCAAACAGAACGATGGTCTGGAATGCCATAGTACCGAGATCACTTAAGGAAACCTTCGCCAGAGACGGGATGATGGAGCCAAAGACAGCAACCATCATAAGGCCGTAGGAATTCGATTTCTGCAGCGGTTTTGTCGGAACGAGTCCGGAAGCGGCACAGACAACACCGAGAAGCAGCGCCCAGATGCTGTAGTTGATCGGAGTCAGATCGCCAAGGATGTGGGCAACCCAGGAACCGGCTGCAACGAGCGCCATCATGACGTTGGCGGAATACCATTCTTTGTGTTTATCTGCAAAGGAAATTTTTGCGGAAGCACCGTTTCCGGTCTCCTGCTTTTTAAACTGCGCCGGATTCTCGCGGTATGCTTTCAGCAGTTTTTTTCCGTAACGGATACCCATGGCAGATGCGATCGGCGCACCGACGAATTTCTGTACGGAATAGATGACTGCACAGAGCGCTGCCGCCGTTGCCAGTCCTTTTTCTGCTGCGGCGCTTGCCATCAGCGAAGTTGCCATTGCCGCACCGTTGATAACCGGCATGCCGACGAGCATAGTGTCAAATCCGATGATCGGGGATACCAGAAGCATCACAAGGCAGGACGCCAGCATACAGAGTGCCGCCATTAATACAGTTCTCCACTCCTCGATCAGCTGTTTCACGTTCAGGGTAGTACCCATGTTGAACAGTACCATCGCAATTGCCAGTTTTGATAACGCCGTAAGGCCTCCCTGGTCGATGATGTCCGCCGGGATCAGTTTCGTCAGAAAGCCTACCAGGAACAGGAGCATGACGACCATCATTCCGGACAGCTTTCCTTTTGTAATTTTACCGACAATGTCGCCAAGTGCAAACACGATCAGAACAATCATGAAGCTGGAGAACATTGCGTTGTTTGTTAAAATCTCAGCCATTTCTTTTTCTCCCTTGCTCTTTTTAATTTGAAATTATACATAATTTTCTTTTATTTTGCAAGTTTTATCCAGTTTTTATTTTATATTTTGCATATTTATGCAATCCTTCCAATTATCCGCGCCACAAGCTCTCCGGCATGATAGAAGTCATCGAGATGCAGATATTCTTCGGTCGAATGATTCTTGAAATATCCTGTTGCGATACCGACACAGGTGATTCCCTTCTGATTGAAAATATTGCCGTCCATACCGCCGCCTCCGCCGTTGATCTGCGGTTCGATTCCCATCTCTTTCAGGGATTCCGTGACGATCTGAATCATCTCGGAATCCTCCGGGATGAAGAACGGCAGGAAGGTGTTTTCTCTTTTAAATTCCACACGCGCACCGCGCTTTTCTGCGATTTCACGGCAGTGCGACTGGAAATACGCTTCATAGCGGTCGAGTTTTTCTCCCGACCGGCTCCGCATCTCTCCGCGCAGGATTGCGTGGTCGCAGACAACGTTCATTGCCTCGCATGTTTTGGACCAGAGGTGAGAAAAGTTCGACGTTGTATTTTCATCCAGTCTTCCCGTCTCCATCGTTGCGAGCATTTCCGCCATAATTTTTGCCGCATCAATGCCTTTCTCCGGCTCATTTCCCGCATGGGCTGCCTTGCCGAAAACCTGTGCTTCCAGAAGGGCACGGCCCGGCGCACCATTTACAATTCGGCCGATGCGTCCCGGGGAGTCGAGCACATACATCGTTTTTGATGTCAGCAGGCTTACATCGAATGCTTTCGCACCGTACAGACCGGCCTCCTCGCCGACCGTAAAGAGGATCTCCAGTTTCGGAAGCGCCTTCCCGGATTCAATCGCCTGACGCACGCCCTCTAAAATGGCTGCCACACCGGACAGATCATCCGCCGCCAGAATCGTGTCGCCCGAAGAACGAAGGATTCCATCCTCCTCCACCGGTTTGATTCCAATGCCGCCCGGCACACGGTCCATATGGGAACAGAAACAGACAACACCGTCCCGCTCTCCTTCCCGAACCGCCAGAATATTGCCGCACACGCCGCCAAACGTAGCCCCGGCCTCATCCCGCGTAATCGCAAATCCCATCTGCTCCAGTTTTTTCACCAGATGCTCTGCAATCTCCGTCTCCTGACCGCTCGACACATCAATCCGCATCAATTCGGTCAGTTCATCTAACATACGTTGATTTTTCATTTCTTTTCCACTCTCCATTCTTGAAAAAAATTTTCAAAAACAATTCTTCTACATCTTACCATTTGCCTTTCGTCCTTAATAGGTGTAAAATTATGCTATAATTCATTTTTATGTCTTTAATTCTCGGAAAGGAATTTTATATATGAAAATCGGCGTAACAGGTTCTGACCATATCTGCGACAGGATTCAGAAAACGCTGGAGAAGCGCATGCCGGACCTTGAAGTGGTCTACCGGCGTTCCAACGATTACCGGTACGGTCTGGAAGCGGCTGCCCAGTTTCAGAAAGGGAAAGTATCCGGCATTATTTTTACTGGGCCGACCAACTATCACTATGCTTTAAAGCGGCTGGAGCCAAACGTTCCCTGGACCTTTCTTCCGCACAATCAGGCTTCCATCTTAAAAGCGCTGGCGGAATCTGCTGTCCGTTATTCCTGCGTGCCGGATGTCATCAGTATCGATATGTATGAGGAACAGCTTGTGCAGGAAACGCTGGAAGAGATCGGCATTTCCAATGGCCGCGTCCTTGTGGCACACGGCTCTTCTCCCGATCAGGGCGATTTTCAGGATGCCCTCACGGATTTTCACCGTTACAACTATTTTCACAACGGGGCAAAAATCTGCTTTACCAACATGGAAAAAACGTATGAGGCACTGTCGGCAGAAGGCATTCCCTGCATCCGCATCTCGGTTTCCGAGGATGTAATTCTGGAACAGGTTTATCATCTTCAGTTTCTGGAAAATACGGCGCAGAAGAACCGCGGGCAGAGTGCTTCCGTGCAGATCTATTTTGATTATTCCTTTGATCAGGAAACGGATCTTTCGCTCCGGGAATGGGAGAAGATTCATTATCAGAATGAGATGCGCGAGCTGATCTACTCTGCCGCCCACCGCATGGGGGCTGCTGCGTTCTCCGAGGGCGCTTCTATTTTTTATATCATGTCATCCCGTCCGGTTCTGATGCGGGAATTTATTCAGAACGGGGAATATCAGAAGATTCTGTTTCACGGACAGCAGACGCCGCACAACCGGCTGTGGATCGGCATCGGCTACGGTGATACTCCCATGGAGGCGAAATCCCGCGCGGCGATGGCGCTCAACCACTCGATCGCGGACCGCTCCGGCGCGAACTATATTGCGGAGGATGAGCATCAGTTTACCGAAATTAAGATCAATGACCCGACCGATCACACGGCGTATCTTCTGCACCGGCTTCACATCAGCAGCAGTACGTATGAAAAACTGAAAGAGATTCTGCAGTCACATGATCAGGTAATCACTTCCGCACAGCTCGCTGCAGATATGGGGATCACGGAGCGGAGCGCCAACCGGCTGATTCTGCGGCTGGAACAGGAAAACTGTGTGACCACGATCGGCAAAATCAGCGGCGGCAGGGGACGGCCGGCACGGATTATGAAAATCACTTTATAAAACATAAGAAATGGAGAATGTTTATGGATAAAAGAACGGAACAGGCATTTGCCTATCTCGAGAAAAACGAACACAGTATGATGGAGCTGCTGAAAAATCTTGTCTCCATTGAAACGCCTTCGGCTGATCGCGAGGCGAATGAGCGGATTGCGGCGCATCTCGATACGTACTGTGATGCGCTCGGCATGGAGCATCAGATTCATCACTTTGAGAAGGCTGGCCCGACGTTTGCCGCGTGGACCCGGCCGCAGGAAAAGAAGCCGATTCTTCTGCTTGGGCATATGGATACAGTTCATGCGGTTGGAAAGTTCGGCCTGGAACCGTTTCTTGTGAAGGATGACCGCGTGTACGGTCCAGGCGTTTATGACATGAAGGGCGGCGATGTGATCGCGCTGTTTGTGCTCCGCGCACTGAATGCGGTCGGGTATGAGGACAGACAGATCAAACTGGTGCTCACCGGTGATGAGGAAGTCGCCCATGCATTTTCCCACGGCGAGGCCGGAAAGCTTGTCGAGCAATATGCCAGCGGCTGTGAGGCGGCGTTTAATCTGGAATCGAGTTATACCAACGGTGAAGTGACTACGAGAAGAAGCGGCGGCGCGATCATCCGCGTGAAAGTAAAAGGAAAAGCTGCTCATGCCGGAAAGGAACCGCAGAAAGGCGCGAGTGCGGTTCTGCAGGCGGCACGCATGATTACAGAGATTGAAAGCCGCTCCGTTTTCGGCTATCTTTCCTTCAATTGCGGCCGCATTTCGGGCGGAACCGGCGCTAACGTTATCCCGGATTCCTGTGAGTTTTCCATCGGCATCCGCTATGCGGCAAATGCTCAGTATGAGGAAGCCATCGCTTTCTTAAAAAATCTCTGCGAACACGTCACCGTTCCGGGCACAAACTGCACGATGGAACAGAACGGCTACTACCCCGCCATGGAAATGGTCGACGGTGCCGACCGCCTCCTCTCCCTCTATCAGGAAAGCTGTAAACTCCTCGGCGAACCAATCCCGCAGGGCATCCAGCAGAGCGGCTGCTCCGACACCTCCTTCGTCACCCGCATCGGAATCCCCGCCCTCTGCAGCCTCGGTATCCAGGGCGCAGGCGCACATTCACTTGATGAGTATGCGATTCCGTCGTCGCTGCTGACACAGTGTAAAAAGCTGGTAGCTACGATTTTGGCAATGTAAACTGCTCTGCGGTTCTTGACAAATAATGCACTATATTTAACAAAAAAAGAAACGGGTTTTTTGTCCGGTAAGCTCATCAGGAGCCGAGGGAGTTGCTCGTTTCTTTTTTTGTTATCCTATTTTCTTTACCCTATCACATCCGTAACCGCATTCACCGCTTTCGCCACAAAGCTGATCGTCTTTTCATTGAACACTTCCCCGTCTTTTGAGATCGAAACGTGTGCCAGTCCGATCTCATCTTTCTCGCTCGCTTCGGTGCTGCCCATGAGGGTGGTCCATTTGATCTGGATGTCATCGGCGGTGATCGTGTGGTCGCAGGTTACTATGTACTGTGCTTCATCGAACAGCGGCGAATTGGATTCCGCATAGACGATGATGTCGTTGTTTTTTTCCTGATAGACGCGCACGGTGTAATTCACCAGGTCTTTTTCATCCGTAATATAGTCCTTATTCGGCGATACGGTTTCTTCGCAGATCAGGCTGGCGTCTTTTGGAATTGTATTGTTCTCTTTCTTTTTTGTCATTCCGATCATCAGCATACAGTTGCAGAGTGCTGCGATCAGAACTGCAAGCAGCAGGATTTTTATTCTAGGTTTCATTGTTTTCTCTTCCTTTTCCCATGTCATAGTTTGTCACTGATGTTTCATTTCCATTATACATGATTCCCTCAAAATAAGAAACGTTAAAATACGTCCATCCCCATAAAAGCTTTTTTGAAAAAATTTCTCAAAGAAAAAGTTTTCCATTTTGTTCCAAATATGTTATGCTATACTGTCTGTTAGGCAATTCTAACTCGATGTACTCTCGTAATAAAGGAGGAACTGCATGCCTTTAAATTTAACCGATTTCAATCAGTTTTACGTCATCAATAAAATCTGCGGCCAGGAAAAGCAGCGTCATTATCTGGAGTCGCTTGGGTTTGTTCCCGGGGCCAGGATTTCGATTCTGTCGGAGCTTCACGGTTATTATCTCGTCATGGTGAAGGGCAGTAAAATCGGGCTGGATAAGAGTCTGGCCAAGAAAATTATTGTGTATGCCAGCTGAACCGATGGCAGGGTTCACTTTTTGCATACGCATTTAGAAAGTATGGAGTATTATGGAAAAGAACAAAAAAATCATCAAACTGTGCTATCTGCAGATCGCATTCTATGTCGTCTTTCTGACATCGCTGCTTCTGCATTTCAAGCGTGGGCTGGATCATCGCGCCTTTGCGCTTCTGATTATCCTTACGCTGCTCGGCTGCGCCTCTGCACTGACGCTTACCGATTATCTGAAAAGCCTGATCCGCCGCTCCGGCTTTGATGTCGCCGGCGTGCACGATAAAAAGTCGCTGGAAGAAAAGCTCCTCCAGCTTCAGAACGCGGACGATACACTCGATGTCGGCGTGATGATGTTTGATATGAACAATTTAAAGATGATCAACGACACGTACGGCCACGAAGAAGGCGACGTCTTTATCCAGACCTTCGCCTCCTATCTGACCCGCATTCTGACCGAGGACAGCTTTCTGGCGCGGTTCGGCGGTGATGAATTTGTCATTGTGCAGAATCATGCAACCTGGAACCAGCTGGAGCAGATGAATCTTCAGCTGCAGACGATGATCGACACCTACAACCAGACGGCGGATCACCCGCTGAGCTATGCCGTCGGATATGAGCTGAGCTGCAAAAATCATTATTATCTGATCATGGATCTGCTGCAAATGGCGGACGAAAAAATGTACCAGAACAAGCGGTATAAAAAACAGCTCCAGAAAAACGGACCTCTCGCCGCCCGCCGCAGTATGCTTGCTGAGAGCGTTTCCACGGATTCTTTAAAAGAAAAAATTTTTACGCTTCTCAATAACAGAAGCGAAGAAAAGCAGTACGCCTTTCTGATGACGGATGTCGACAATTTTCATCTGATCAACGATTACTGGGGTTATGAGATGGGTACGAACATTCTGAATTTCATCCTGAAAAAGCTGGAACTCTTTCCGCAGACACTCTTTGTGAACCGCTATCACTCCGATATCTTTGTCGGCATTATCGATATCACCGGGCAGGATCCGGCCGTGGTGCGGGAAAAGATTTCCGCCTATCACAAGCAGGCGATCCGCGAAGTGCTGGAATCGTACCCGCTGAATTACATGACGCTGAACACTGGCGTCTATTATCTGAATGACACGGACACACCAACGGAGGAAGTCATCTCTCATGCCAACATTGCGCGGCGGCGTGCGAAGGAAACTTCCACCTGCGTCTTCGAATACAACGCCGAGCTTTCCAGCACGGAACAGAAGCGCGCGGAGACCATTCATTCCTTCCAGAATGCCCTTGCGAAAAAAGAATTTCAGATTTATTTCCAGCCGAAAATCAGCGGAAAAACGCAGGAAATTGCAAGCGCCGAGGTGCTGGTACGCTGGCTGCGCGAGGACGGCACGCTCTGGTTCCCGGACAGCTTTCTGCCGATTCTGGAGGAGACCGGAGAGATTGAGTCGCTCGACTATTATGTGTATAATGCTGCTTTCCAGTGGCTCGCTGACCGCCGGGAAAACGGACTTCCGCTGCTACCGCTCTCGCTGAATGTGTCGCCGGTTCATTTCCGCAAGATCGATACGTTCACACAGCGGATCACACAGCTGCTCGATCATTATCAGATTCCTTCGAAGTACCTGGTTTTTGAGATCACAGAAACAACGTACATTCATAACATTGATGCCGTCAACCAGATGATCCGCTTTTTCCACGACCGGAATATCCGCATTTCCATGGACGATTTTGGGTCTGGATATTCGTCCTTAAATTCGCTGAAGGATATTCTGTTTGATGAAGTTAAAATTGACAAACATTTCCTCTCAGCGGGTCTCTCCGAAAAAGGAAAAATTGTGCTGGAAGAGATGTTTCATCTTTTAAAACGCACAGACAAATGGATTGTCTGCGAGGGTGTGGAGACGAAAGAGATGGTAGATTTTCTGATCGCCGAAGGATGCGACGAGCTGCAGGGATTCTATTATTATAAACCGATGGAACAGAAAAAATTTGAAGAGCTGATCGCTTGACAAAGTCCGAATTCTATACTATGGTCATCTTACCCGGTAGTTACTACCGATTCAATTCTGTTATCAACTTTGTTGGGAGGTATGCATGATGTATTCCATGAAAGAAGCCTGCGTTCAGACAGACATGTCGTATGAAACCCTGAAATTTTACTGCAAAGAAGGCCTCGTCCCGAACGTAAAACGCGACAGCCACAATTACCGCGTTTTCGACGACCGCGACATCAAATGGATCCAGAGCCTCGGCTGCCTGAAGCGCTGCGGCATGACGCTGGCGGAAATGAAAGAATATCTCGCCTACTGCCTCGAAGGTCCATCCTCCATTCCGGAGCGTAAAGAAATTCTCGCGGTAAAAAAAGAAGCGTTGCTCGCATCGATGGAAAAACTGCAGAAAGCCATCGATTATATCGACTGGAAACAGAATTTTTACGATGATGTCCTGTCGGGCAAAATCGAATATCACAGCAATCTGATTTCCGATGAAGAGATTGCACAGAAGGCACAGTAGTCCTTCCTATCCTATGCAAAAAACGGCGCCGATCTTTTTACAGATCAGTGCCGTTTTCTCATTTTTTCTCTTCTTTCCTCCACCGTCTCCATGCATCGTCTGTGGAGCTATTCATTTACTTCGGCTGCGGTCCGCATACTCTGTCCGAAATCGACGATGTGCCACAGGATTTTTGCTCCCAGGATAAAGGATCCGTAGATGGCTGCATCCAGCGGGCCGTACCAGAAATGCCAGTAATGTGCCAGCGGCAGCAATGTGATTTCCAGCAGGCAGGTATGCAACTCTGTTGAATTTATCTCGTCAATCATGTCATCATCTCGTCACGTAAGTGACGTGATTAATTTTCTCGAATATTATATGTTTTTCCGTCTCAGATCCGATCCAGCACTTCCCCAATATCCCCTTTAATGCACACCGCTCTGTCACGGATCAGATCCGGGACACGCATATCGCTGGTGTTGATGCAGACATAAAGATTATCTTTATCTTCTGCTGTCATGCTGAAAAATGGATATTTGATGATTCCCGGCGTGTTGTATCCCACGCCGAGTTCCAGATACAGGATATGGCCTCTGTTGTGACGAAGCAGGAAATCGATGCGTCGGCTGGATGCCTCATGCCAGCCTTTATCTTCCACAAACGTGTCATCCGCGCGCAGATTCATGCTCATCGGTTTTCCGCAGTGTGGGCAGTACGGCACCAGTTCGGATGGGATCCGCATGCTCAGGTTTCCGTTCTCCGGCGGAACAAGGCTTCCGTCTTCCAGGATCTGATACCCCTGGGCAAGTAGCATCTTTCGAATGATTTCTTCATTGTCATACTTTTCCTTGCAGCACGGCTCAGAGCACTGAAACAGGCCGTAATCTCCCTGCGTGTAAAACAAACGGTTTTTATCAAATCCGGCTTTCTGGAAGCAGTGGTCTACATTTGTGGTGATGACAAAATAGCTCTTATTTTTCATCAGGCTGAGCAGTTTCTGGTAAACCGGTTTTGGCGCGTCCTGATAACGGTTGATGTAAATGTATCTGCTCCAGTACGCCCAGTATTCTTCCAGCGTATCGTAAGGGTAGAAGCCGCCAGAATACATATCGTGGAAACCGTATTTCTGTTCAAAATCTGCAAAATATTTCCGGAACCGCTCACCGCTGTAGGTAAATCCGGCCGATGTCGAAAGCCCAGCCCCGGCTCCTATTAAAATCGTGTTTTTTTCCTGCAGTGCGGTGCGAAAACGCTCCATCTTTTTTTCAAATTCTCTTTCTTTCCAACTTTCAAACATCACAAATTCACCTCTTCTTTTCTTTCTGCTTTTGTTCCCCATTCTTCAGCGATTACTTTTCTCCCAGCAGCTCCTCATAAATCTCCCGGTCGCGGTCCTTGAACACGTTGAAAATGACCTTCTCCACGCTCGTCTCTTTCTGCGCCAGAAACTCTTTCACCGTCGCAACGGCAGTCTCCGCTGCTTTCTCGTTCGGAAAATGAAATTCTCCAGTGGAAATGCAGCAGAACGCCACGCTTTTCAGTCCGTTCTCCGCCGCAAGTGACAGGCACGACCGATAGCAGTCCGCCAGCTGCCGGCAGTGTGTTTCCGTCAGATGGCCGCCCACAATCGGTCCAACCGTGTGGAGCACATAGCGGCACGGCAGATTATACGCCGGCGTGATTTTCGCCTGCCCCGTCGGCTCCGCATGGCCCTGCGCTTCCATCATCTCCTCGCAGTACAGCCGAAGCTGCACACCCGCAAACGTATGGATGCAGTTGTCAATGCACCGGTGATTCGGCACGTAACAGCCGGTCATCCCGCTGTTCGCCGCATTCACAATCGCATCGCACCGGAGCGCGGTGATATCGCCCTGCCAGAGATACAGCCCCTGCTGCACCGGCGTAAGGTCGTCGACATTCGTCACGCCCTTTTTTGCCGTCTCCTCCTGCAGATACGCATCCTGAATGTTCAGAAATTCTGCACTGCTCTTTTTCACCATGCGCACATTCATCAGCCCCCGCAGAAGCTGTCTCTGCCCGGTGCTGTCAGACGGAATCTGCATTCCGCGGTACTCCCGGCTCTCTTCCAGCAATGACTGGATCAGAAAATTTCTTCGTTCACTCTGGTTCATGTTATTCCCTCATTTCCATCGTTTCTATAGACTTTATCTTATCACTATTCCCATAAAATCTGTAGCTAAAATAAGGGGACTACTGCCCTCTTTTGCGAATCGTTCCTCTCGGACACGTCTCCGCGCATCGGCCGCAGTGCAGGCACTGGTGCTGGTCGATGACGGCCGGGATGCGGGTGATGTCGAAGTATTCTCCCTCGGCCTCGTACACGCGGAACACCTCAAGTGCCGCGCGTGTATCGCCGGGATAAATTTTCTGCATGTATGGATTTTTTCCGAAAATTTCATCCAGCTTTTCACTGTGGATGTTCTGGATTCTGCCGCGGAGAGAGACTGCTTTTTTATCTTTCGTCGCAGAAATTGCCACATAGCCCTGCTCCATGAGCTGTGCATAAAAGGCTTTTCCTTTTGCCGTCAGAAAATACACTCCTTTCTTGTCCCACAGCATCATATCGATCACACGGGTCTGTGGATGACCGTCTGCACCGATCGTCGCCATCGTGGTTGAGTGCATCTCCTCTACTAACATCTTCAGATAATCATTTCTCTCCATAGCGGCAGATTCCTTTCTCTTTTTACTTCAAATTCATAGCGACAGATTAAAACTCGTACGGCGGGTTTCCGGAAAAGTCTGCGATTACACCGTGTGCATTGTTCAGATAGAATACCTCGAAAATCGGGTTGTCTGCGGTCTGGTACTGGCCCTTTACAATCGGATTTCCCATGCACATTTCTTTTGCAGCCATGTTGTTTTCAAATACAGCTTTTCCGTTCAGACGGATCCATGCATAGGATGGGCTGGAAGTGGAAATTTCAATTTCCGGATTTGCCAGCATATCTTTATAAACATCTTTGGTGTTGTTGGTACAAAACCACAGTTTTCCTTCCATTTCGCCAATAAACATAAACGGACGGCATTTTGCTTTTCCATCGCGTCCTACAGTTGCTAAATACTGTACCGGGTTTTCTTTTAAGAATTCTACTACTTTACGCATGATGATGTCCTCCATTTTCGTTTTTTGATTTTGTTTTTGAGCTTGTTTCTTATGATTTGGTTTCGGCCTTTTTCGAATGCGCTTCGGATCTTTTTTCTCGAAAGGATTGCTTTTTTCTTTCGATGGCTTTATAATAAGCCCAAAGCGTCTTAACGTAAAGTAAGCACAATATTATGCTGTAGTTACCAAAAGGAAACTATTGTGTAAATACAAGGTTTTCCGTGCTTACTTTTACGAGAAAATCTTTATGAAATGGAGGTTTTTTATGTCAGCTTCTGAAAAAAACGCAATATCTTTAGCCGATCTCCCGGCCTGCCCGGTAGAGACTACCTTAACCTTAATCAGTGATAAATGGAAAGTCCTGATTCTCCGTGATCTGATGCCGGGCACCAAACGTTTTGGCGAATTAAAAAAATCCATCGGTCACGTTTCCCAGAAAGTTCTGACGAGCCAGCTCCGTCAGATGGAACAGAGCGGGCTCGTCAGCCGTAAAGTTTATGCAGAAGTTCCGCCACGGGTAGAATATACCCTCACCGACCTGGGCTACAGCCTACAGCCAATCATGGATGCCATGTGGAGCTGGGGAGAAAATTATAAGAAAAAACTCTCCGCCGAAGAATCTGAAACTGCCTGATATTCGTTTGTTTTTTGCAAAAAAAATGTCTCAAAACCAGTCTTTTGTTTTGAGACATTTTTATTTTTTATTTTTCCCGGAAATTCGGACTGTTTTCTTTCAGCACCACTGTTTCCCAGCCTCCAATCGTTCCATCATATTGTCCGTTCCACACCGGATACTGTTCGACCGGAAGTTTGATTTCCACGGCATTCCGATTAAAGTTCTGCACGAACACATACCGGATTCCGTTCTTTTCGCGCGTTGTAACCTCCACGCCATTCGGAATCTCTTTCACCACCGATGTGACACCTGCTTCTTCTGCCAGTTTCCTGCAGAGCACATCGTACAGACCCTGTTCAAAATCGGCACAGATCTGATATGCTTTTCCTGCGCCATACTGGTTTTCTGTCAGTGCAGGCATTCCTGCATAAAAATCTTTTCCATAAGTCATCAGCACTTCTGCTGTCGATGGTTTCACCAGTTCACAGAGATTGCTGCACCGGTACGTCCGGGTCAGATGCAGACGGTTTTGCGGAACCGGAACTCCTTCGTTCCATTCCCCATCGTACAGGCCGTCAATCTCCATGCTCCGAAGTCCCATTACATCCAGCAGTCCGTGCGGCGTTCCGCCAAGGAAACAAAGATCCGTCTCATCTACAATTCCGGACCAGTACGTTGCCAGGAAAGTGCCGCCTCCGGCCACAAACTGCCGTACTTTTTCCGCCCATCCTTCCCGCTGCAGATAAACCACAGGCGCTGCCACGATCTGATAGTCCGAAAGGCCCTGCGTTTCATCGATGACATCAACATCCAGGCCGAGTCTGCGGAAGGCGCGGTATGATTTTTCCACGGTTTCTTTGTAAAACAGGCCCTGATTCCGTGGCCCTGCCGCATCTTCCAGTGCCCACCGGTTTTCGGTGTCATAAATCACAGCCACTTTCGGACTGCAGATGGCACCGGAAAGTTCCTGCATCTGCGCCAGGGTTTCTCCTACCTTTGTCACTTCCCGGAATACACGGGTGTCATCTCCTCCATAATGGTCTATCACCGCTCCATGAAACTTTTCGGAAGCTCCACGGCTCTGGCGCATCTGGAAATACAGGACGCTGTCTGATCCGTGCGCCACGGCCTGCATGGATGCGGCGTGCAGCATGCCCGGCTTTTTCAGTTTGCTGACCGGCTGCCAGTTTGTTGCGGACGGACAGCTCTCCATCAGATAAAACGGCTTTTTCTGGATACTGCGCATGATATCATGCTGCATCGCCGTATCTGCTGCCGTAACTGCTTCCGCTTCTTTGTGCCAGGTCGGATAATTGTCCCAGGAAACAAAATCAACAATGTCGGCAAACTTGTGATAATCCAGTCCCTTGAAATCATACATCATATTGATGGTCGTAGGCTGTTTGGCACCGGCATCCCGCAGCGCGCTGATCTCCCATTTCACAAAATCGGCTGTCTGATCTGTTACAAATCGTTTCCAGTCCAGATTCAGTCCGTGCAGCGATGCGTCTCCTTTTGGCGACGGACTCTCCACCTGATCAAAACTCTGGTATGTATGACTCCAGAACGCCGTGTTCCATGCATGGTTTAAGGCCTGTAAACTACCATATTTTTGTTTTACCCAGTTCCGAAATGCCTCCTGGCAGAGCGGACAATGGCACTCTCCGCCTAGTTCATTCGAAATATGCCATGCAATGACACCTGGATGATCCCTGAACGCTTCTGCCAGTTTTGTATTGATCTTTCTCGTTTTTTCCCGGTACACCGGCGAGGTATAGCAATGGTTATGACGCTCTCCGTACAGATTTCTCTGCCGCATCGCATCCATGCGGAGTACTTCCGGATATTTCTGTGCCATCCAGCGCGGTCTTGCCGCTGTCGGTGTAGCCATCATGACAGAAATTCCATTTTCATACAGGCGGTCTACCATTTTTTTGAGCCATTCCAGATCAAACACGCCTTCTTCCGGCTCCAGGAATGCCCAGGAAAAGATGCCGAGGGAAACTTCATTTATTTTCGCTTTTTTGAAATACGCAAGATCCTGTTCCAGAATTTCCGGATATTCCAGCCATTGTTCCGGATTGTAATCTCCGCCATGCAGAAGTTTTCCAAAATTTATATTCTGTCTCATGAAAATCTCCTTTTATTCTCAAATGCCTCGGAATGTAAAGGTAAATTCCAGTTTCTGGTCAACCGGAATCAGGTATTCCGGATGGGTCTGTGCACCCCAGCTGTCGTCTCCTCCGACACCCATCTGCTGTTTTGCCACGCGCACAACCGTATAATGTACCTGCGGCAGTTCATATGGATGCATCGCATTTTCCAGCTCGTGCGGCGTATACGGCAGTGCGGAAAATTCCATCTTGTCGCCGCTGAACATCATACCGCGGCCTTTGCGGTTTGTTACCGTTGCCCAGCGTACCCCTACTTTGTTGCCGCATTCCTGCGGAACAAGGTATTTTGCCATATTGTCTTCGACTTTATTCTTATAAACGCCAAGCTTTGCTCCGGCACAGCGGTCTACATACGTTTCCTCCGGTCCCATACCGTACCATGTTACATGGTCATAATCAGCATCCAGCTTGAACATCACGCCAAACTCCGGCATATCGCCAAGCTCTTTCACCGGATCATACGACAGCGTAGTCTGAATGCTTCCGTCACCAAATACGCGGTAGGTCAGACGGCACTCACTCGCCGGTGTGGTCGGCATCACATAGCGGTAGCTGACTTCCGCGCAGTCCTCGTGCACCTGGATTTCCGGCGCATACAGGCCCGGGTAGTGACCGCCGTTCGGATATTTGTGGGACAGATACATGGAAGCAATCTTCCACTGACTGTAACGCATCGGCATCAGGCTTCCGCAGTCATTGTCGATCGGCGCACGCCAGAAGTTCGGTTTCGGAATCATTTTGATCATCTCAACGCCGCCGTAACGATACGATACGAGTCCGCCGTTCAGATCGGAGAACATCACATCGAAATTCTCGCCGCGCACACCAAAATCATGGTTGGAACGGATCACTTCAAATTTCGCCGGTTTTTCTGCTTTCGCCGGTGCTTCCACTTCATAAACGCCCTGTCCAAATGCAACTTCATGGCCGCGCTTGCCCCATACGTTATCTTCTTTCAGGCGGAAGGAAACGGTCACCGCATACTCGCCCGGAAGTGTCTGTACGGCAATCGGAAGCTCCACTGTTTTTTCGGAAAGCGGTTCCACGGAAACTTCCATCGGCACTTCTTTCAGTTTCTTTCCTTCTTTTTCGAGAATTACCACGCAGTCAAACGCATCAGTATTCACAAACAGGTTCTTATTTTTTACAACTGCTTTGTCTTTCTGTACATCCACAGCAATGTTCTGATAGCAGAATTTTACTTCCTGCATCTTCGGGGAAGCATCGCGCTCGCCGCCGTATACAATACCATTTCCGCTGAAATTGTAATCACATGGATGATCGTCAAAATCGCCGCCGTACGCCTGAAATTCTTTTCCGTAGCGGTCTTTTTTGTAGATTGACTGGTCGATATAATCCCAGATAAAGCCGCCCTGGAACAGCGGTTCTTCCTCGGCAAGATCCATATATTTCTTCATGGCGCCGCAGGAATTTCCCATCGCATGCGCATACTCACAGCAGACATACGGTTTTCTTCTGTCTTTCGACAAGAATTCACGGATTTCATTGACCGTCGTGTACATCCGGCTTTCCATATCGCTGGTGTCGTTGTATCTGCGGTCGTCATTAACTCCTTCATAATGAACAAGACGGGTCGGGTCCATCTTCCGGTACAGCTGGGACATTTCAAAAATAACTTTTCCGCCAAACGATTCATTTCCGCAGGACCAGATCAGAATCGCCGGATGGTTTTTGTCTCTCTGATACATCGAATTCACACGGTCGAGCATGCAGTCCATCCACTCCGGGCGGTCGCATGGTACAACACCGGAGAAATCTCCGTTTCGTACCGCATCCGTATCTCTCGTTCCATGGGACTCCATGTTGCACTCCGCGATCATGTAAAGACCGTATTCATCGCACAGATCATAAATGCCGACCGCATCCGGGTAATGGCAGGTACGGATTGCATTGATGTTGTTCTGTTTCATCGTTGTCAGGTCTTTGATCAGCTCTTCTCTCGAAACAACACGGCCGGATACGGAGCTGAACTCGTGGCGGTTGACGCCTTTAAAGACAATGCGTTTTCCATTCAGCATCATGATGTGGTCTTTCATCTCAAAGCGGCGGAATCCGACTCTCTGCGGAATCAGTTCCTGCACCGTTCCATCCTCTGCGGTGACTTCCAGCAGAAGATCATACAGCACCGGTGTCTCTGCGGACCACAGTTCCGGGTGATCGACTTTCAGAACAAACTGTGTTTCCCCATCCAGCACACCTTCGGTGCTCTGCAGTGCCGTTCCGTCTTTTGACAGGGTAATTTTCACTTTTCCTTTTCCGATCGTTTTCGTATCAATGACCAGATCTGCCTTCGTAAACGTATCATCCAGCAGCGTCTGTACTTTCAGATCCGAAACGTGAACCTCCGGAATCGTGTACAGATACACATCACGGTAAATACCGGAGAAACGGAAGAAATCCTGATCCTCGCACCAGCTTCCGCTCGTCCATTTGAAAACCTGCGCAGCCAGTTTATTTTCGCCCTCTTTCAGATACGGGGTCAGTTCAAACTCGGACGGAGTAAACGTATCCTCGCTGTAGCCAAGGAACGTTCCGTTCAGCCATACGGCAATACCGCTCTCTGCTCCCTGGAAGGAAACAAAAAGCCGTTTTCCTTTCATCTGATCCGGCACTTCAAAATATTTCACATAGGAAGCCGTCGGATTGAACCGCTCCGGAATCTCGCCCGGCTGGATTTCTTCTCTTCCTTCCCACGGATACTGCACATTGGCATACTGCGGTGCGTCGTATCCCTCCATCTGGATATGCGCCGGCACGCGGATATCATCCCATTTTGTGCAGTCATACTCCGGTGTCTCAAATCCCGGAATCGTGCTCTCGTAGTTCTTTGCGTAGTGGAATTTCCACAGTCCGTTCAGACTGTGACGGAAGTTTTCCACATGCTGCTCCATTTCTTCCACCGATCCATAATACCTGTGATCGGAATGCGCCGGTACCCGGTTCTCTCCATAATACGTCGGGTCCTTCACTTTTTCATACTGAAATACACCCATTTTTATTTTCCTCCTTCTGGAATTTTATTTTCTTTGATCTTTTGAAAAAAGGTGGATATTCATCCAAATATCCACCTTTTCTGTTCGGTTCTTTTTCTTATTTTACAGCACCTGTGATACCTTCTGTGAAGCTCTTCTGGAAGCAGAAGAAAATGATTGCTGTCGGGATCGTACAGATGAATACGCCGAGCATCAGCACGCCATAATCTACAGTGTAGCCGCCGAGCAGGTTCGCTACCAGCATCGGCATGGTAATGGAATCATTGTTCTGTAAGATAACCTTTGGCCACAGATAGTTGTTCCATGCATTCATGAAGGTGATGATCGTTGCTGCCGCATAGGTCGATTTCATGGTCGGCATATACATGCGGAAGAAAATTCCTGTCTCGCTTAAACCATCCAGTCTTGCCGCTTCGATGATATCGTGCGGGAAAGAACGGGAAGCCTGACGGAACATCATAATCATAAACGGAGTGGAGATCGAAGGAAGCATAAATGCTGCCATCGTGTTGACCATTTTTAACTGTGAAAACATACGGAACATCGGGATCATGATTGCTGCGAACGGGATCATCATCGCAGTCAGAAGCACGGTAAATACCGCATCTTTCGCTTTGTCATGATAAATTTCAAATCCATAACCTGCGATTGAGCAGACCAGAAGACAAAGGACCGTCAGTACCGTTGCATTCCGGAACGAGTTCCACAGTGCAAGACGCAGGTTCTGCTGCGCAATCAGTGACTTGAAGTTTTCCATCAGATAAGTACCCGGAATCAGTTTTCCGGCAATAACATCAATACTTCTGTTCGTAGACGCGCAGAACATATAGTACAGCGGAAATACAGAAAGGAGGGATGCTACCGTTAAAACCAGATACATGAAGAATTTCTTTGTTTTTCCCATTATCGCTCGTCACCTACTTTCATCTGAATCAGTGCCAGAATGGCAACCATAATCAGGATCAGGATCGACATTGCTGCCGCATAGCCGAAGTTTGGACTCTGTACAAAGGACATGTTGTAAATGTAATGAGACATGGTCATGGTCGATTTTCCAGGACCTCCGTTTGTCAGGTTCAGGGACTCATCGAACAGCTGCAGCGTACCATTGGTAGAGGTAATCGTGGTCAGCAGGATCATCGGCTTTAACAGCGGAACGGTGATCTTGAAGAAGGTCTGCAGCGGGCTTGCGCCGTCAATTTTTGCTGCTTCGTAGATTGAGTATTCAATGTTCTGCATACCGGAGAGGTAGAATACCATATTGTATCCCGTCCATCTCCAGACCAATGCGATGATGATAACGGCACGGGCTGTCCAGGCATTGGAGAACCACATGATCGGATGCATGCCAAGTCCACGCAGAACGGTGTTGATAAATCCATCGTTTGCAAACAGGGAACGGAAAATCATTGCGTAAGATACCAGCGATGTTGCGCACGGCAGGAAAATACAGGTACGGAACAGTCCCTTGAAACGCAGATCTTTGTTGTTCAGCATCGATGCAAACATCAGACCAAGGATCAGCATGATCGGCACCTGAATAATCAGGTAGAGGAAGGTGTTACTTAAAGTCTGTTTAAAAGTCGGGTCTTTTAAAATACGCGCATAGTTTGCAAATCCGTTGAATTTCAGGTTAATGCCCATACCGGTCTGCAAAGACAGGATAAATGCCTGAATCATCGGATAAAAGCTCATCCATGCGATCAGAATCGTTGCCGGAAGCAGAAAAACCCATCCGGTAAAATTCTGTTTTCTTTCCAAGTTCATTCCTTTTTTCTTCTGGCTGCTCATGGAATCTTCCTTTCTTTTTTCGCTGCGAGGTACGCTTGAAAAAATCTTTTTGCAGACAACATCGCATGTTCTCCTGCAGAAATCATTTTTCAAGCCCACCCCGGGGCAGATACAGAACGGGCCTGCTTCTGTCTGTCTAGAAGCAGACCCGTTTCTTATCGTCCTACTTTTTTACAATATGAGAAATCTTAGTTACCCATGTTGAACTCTACGGTTTCCTGTGCAGTCTGGAGTTCGCTGTCCATATCTGCTCCTGTCTGGATGATATTGGAAAGTGCGGTTCCGACAGCATCGCGTGCATCGTAGTAGAATGCTCCAGTGATGTTGGATGGAGTCTTGGTTGCGAAATCAACGATTTTTGCATAAACCGGATCATCGCTGAAGAATGCAACTGGCTGTGCATATGCTTCGGAATCTCCTGCCGGTGCCCAGGTTGCCAGAGCGCCTTTTGCGATGATGTCATCGTAAAGAGCTGTGCTGCCTGCGAAGGTAGATTTCATAAAGTCAATGGCAAGATCGGTTTTCTTGCAGTTGGAAGAAATTGCCCAGGAAGAACCACCGTTGTTGGAGTAGTTGGTTGCTCCGTCGATGCCGTCCAGTTTTGGCATATTGGTGAGCGCCCATTTACCGGACTGATCGTCATTTGCTGTGATGGAAGCCATGATCCAGCATCCGTTGATAACGCCTGCTGTGGTCCCGTTGTTGATCGATGCAATATACTGATCCCAGTCGGTAACTTCTACCAGAGTACCATCTTTTACCATCTGGCTGTAGATCTCAAGGATTGGTTTTAATGCTTTGTTGTCTACAATATTTACGGATCCGTCCTCGTTGAACAGGGACTCACCGCAGGACTGCAGCATTTCCATAACAAGGTCCGGAGATCCGGCCTGAGATGTCAGGATTGGCTGGCCTGTTTTCTCTTTGACAACTTTTGCTTTTTCCATAAAGTCATTCCAGGTAATGTCTGTGAAATCATCTACGGTAAAGCCTGCCTCTTCCAGCATATCGGTACGCAGGCACTCGATCACAGCGCCATTGTCAAACGGAATTCCGTAGTTCTTTCCATCCAGTGTAGAGTAAGCAACTTTTGCGGATGAGAATTCACCAAAGTCGATACCGGAATCGGTCAGATCTGTGAAAATGTCCGGGTAGTTGGTTGCATATTTCTGGAAGGAGTTGTCCTGCATCAGGAAGATATCCGGCAGAGTACTTAAGTCTCCTGCAGAAACTGCTGTGGTCAGGCGGGTTTCAATGTCATCGGACTGTACTTCGCTGACTTCTACTTTAAAGCCTTCGTGATCCTGTGCGTAAATCTCAGCTGCTTTCTGGATCGCATAAACGTTGAAGTTCGGGTCCCAGGTCCATACGGTTAAGGTGTTGTCATCATCTGAACCACCTTCTACTACGTCGCTGCTCTCTGATTTTGCAGTGGTGTCATCTGCTGCTGATGCATCGTTTCCGCCGTTGCTGGAGCTTGTTGTAGTTCCTCCGCTGGATCCGCATGCAGCCAGTCCAAGTACCATTGCTGATGCCATTACGATTGATACAATTTTTCTTCTCATATTGCACATCCTCCTTAAGATGTTATTTTACAACCTGACTTTTTCACATATATCGCTTAAAAGTCTTTTGGTTGTTTTGTACATTTTTTAGGTTTTTATCCCCTCAACATGTACAAATTATAACAACATTCTTTCGTCTGTTGTGCGCATATTCGACTCTATCCTATGCATTTTCAACTATCTATAGATATTTTCACTTTGTTTCACCATCCTTCCTGTGTTTTTATGTCAAATTTCAACAAATTCTGCTCGTAATGTTCCGGTGCCCTCCGCCATTGCTGGGGCGAAACGCCGAGAATCTTTCGAAAATTACGATTAAAAGTGGATATTGTTGTGAATCCGCAGTGCAGTGCAATGTCACTTACGGAGGCATTTGTCTTTCTCAGCTCTTTGCACGCTGCCCGGATCCGAACCCAGTTGATATATTCCACCGGCGGCATCCGCATGGATTCCTGAAAAATACGGCGCAGATGTGTCTCACTGATGTGGCACACATCCGCAAGTTCTTCAATCCGGATGCTCTCGTGGAAATTTTCCCCGATATAATTGAGCGCAGGAAGAATCAGGGCAATGCTGGCATCATCCAGAATGGCATTCTTTTCCTGCGTCTCATCTTTTTCATTCCATCTCGCAATCTGCATCAGAAGCGCCCGCGTCAGCCCCTTTACTTCTTCCAGATAAAATTCCTCTTTTTCATCCATGCATTTAATAATCAGTTTGATCAGCTCCGCCACCTCAGGTCTGTCCTCATTTTTCGAGTAATGAGCCCTCTGGTTGATGCGGGAAATCAGCTTCTGTGCCATACGCGAATTATCCTTATACAGTTTTGTGATAAAGCCTTCCACATCAATAAACAGCCATGCCCAGGAGCACAGACTGTTTTCCTTTGAGTTTGTCGTATGTGGAAAGTTCTTTGGTACTACCGTAAATGCCCCCCCGTCGTACGGAATTTCTTTATCTTCCAGGACAATTGTCCCCTCACCGTAATAGCAGACGCCGATCTCCATCATATTATGAAAATGCAGGTAATCAATCTGGTAACCGTAATTCTGCACCCACTTTTCTCCCAGAAGTGCCAACACCGGACATTTTTCCGGCACTTCATAAAAACGGTACTCCATTTTCATCTTTTTCTTTCTGCTCATACAGCCACCCCCTCGAAATAGTAACTCCATCATACCATGTACTGTTTTTTCCTACAAGCAAACCTGCAGAACCTGCCACTCATCTGTTCCCTTCGTATGCATGGAAACAAAAAAACTGCCGAAAAAGCTTCTCTTTCAAAATCTCTTTCGACAGTTTCCTTTCCTCTGACAGAATTTTTTATCATGCTTCTTTTTTCTGAATCATCGCCAGAAATACCAGCGGCTCGTCTCCTTTGCAGGAAATCGCATGCCCGTTTCCGTCCTCGCAGAAGGTCGTCATTTCTGCCTCCACCGGATACGTCTTGTCGTTGTCCTGGTACAGACCCTCTCCTGATAAAATGTGATATACTTCTGTCTCACCGTGATGCTCATGATAGGAAAGCTCATCCCCCGGCAAAATCGTCACTTTTGCAAATAAGGTTACTTTTCCCGAAAGGCGGTCGCTCTCCAGGAGTTTTTCTGTTGTGTGTTTGTCTGCCATAATTTTTTCCTCGCTTCATTTTGTATTTCCATTCACTTAATTCATCTCATCACCTGCAGAGATGTGAGAATCCTTGCTGTAAGCCCCTTCTAAGAACGCTTTCTCATCCACCCCTGCCAGATATCTTTTCAGCAAAAAAGCACAAAAATACGGAAACGTATAAATCTGCTCTCCGTATCCCATGTTACTGCCTGTAAATTTAATTCCGCAGTGGATGTCCGCATACTTTTTCCCGCTGATTAAAGTTCGTATGGATTTTGCCATTCCATTCTGTGCTTTAACCTCGACCGGAATCAGCGCATTTGCTGTCCGGACAAAAAAATCCTGCTCCAGTGAAGAATTGTCCCGTTTATAATAATACAGCCGGTAACCTGATTTTACCAGTGCTTCTCCGACAACATTCTCATAAAGCGCACCTTTGTATACACCAAGATTTTTATTGCTTCTTAAATCCACCTGGGCTTCTTCATCAAGCATGGCTACCAGCAAACCACTGTCTGCGAAGTAAAGCTTGTATTTCGTTTCATCATAATTTCCCTGCAATGGTAATTCCGGAAAATTCATACAATAGCAGACATTGACCATTCCCGCATCATGCAGCCATTCGATACAGCCGCGGTAATCACGGAATCTCGCTCCTGATGCCACTTTTGAAATCTGGAACTTTTTGTTATCCTTGGCAAGCTGCACCGGAATATGGTTGAATACATTTAAAATTCTGGTCTGATCCATTCCTTCCGCATATTTGCGAATGTCCTCTTTATAGTCTGCAATCAGCTGTCTCTGTACTTCCAGTGAACCCTCAAATGTTCCCTTTTCGACAAATTCCCGCACAACAGCCGGCATTCCGCCCAGAATACAGTAGTCTAAAAAGAGTTCACTGTACACCGCCATCTCCACTTCATTAAACGGCTTCAGCGTCCGCATATGTTCCAGCATATCCTCTACCGTGCTGTCATCATATCCTTTCGCCCACAAAAATTCTTCAAAATCCAGAGAAAACATTTCATAATCGGATTTATAGCCAACACTGTTGCTTTCAATTTTCCGGTAATTGATCCCCAGCATAGAGCCGCTGCAGATCACATCAAATCTGCCATCGATTTTAAAGAATTTCAGTGCAGTTGCAATCTCCGGAAATTCCTGCAGCTCGTCAAAAAAGAACAGGGTCTCGCCTTCTATAAAACGTTTCGACGGGTCAATCCTGGAAATATTTTTTATAATATCTTTCGCTTTATATCCATCGGTTGTAATCATTTTATACTTTGGTTCTTCTACAAAATTAATACTGATCACACTTTTATAGTTTTGCTCTCCAAACCGCCGGATGGATTCGGTTTTTCCCACCTGCCGCGGTCCTTTTACAATCAACGGTTTCCGATCCGGATTGCTTTTCCATGCACTCAGAAAAAAATCGATTTTTCGTTTTAAATAAAGCATCTCTTTCGCGCACCTCCTCTGCTTATTCTGATACTTTTATTATATTCTTAACCGCAATGGAAAACAACTTCTTTCACAAAATCATAGGGAATTTTTCTATCTTATTCACATTTTCTGAGCGATTTTTTCTATTTTTTTCACATTTTTAGAGCGATTTTACACCATTTCTTCACATTTTCCTTTTTTAGTTTATCGCGCATCAAAAGAGCCCGTCCGGCGGAACGATCTTTGAAGTAGTCTTCACACAGTGACCTCATTCCAAAAGTGAGGTCACTCTTCTAACAATAAAGGAACCGTGTATCGACATTTGTTTTGTCTGATACACGGTTTTTGCATGATAAACTTATTCTTCTGTCCTGATTAAAATTAAAAAAAAGCTATCGAAAATGGCTTTTTTCGAACTCATTTTCGATAGTTTTTTCATGTGTGTGTATATATGGAGTGTGTTGTGTGTATCTCGCTTTTTACTATTTCCGGATGGAGTCGGCAAGCTTTCTTGCTTCTGCTGTCAGTTCTCTTATTTTGTCAAATGCACCGGCTTTCACCAGATTGCTTTTGACCATCCAGCTTCCTCCGCAGCAGAGGATTTTATCGCAGGAAAGATATTCTTCCAGGTTTGCGGCATTGATTCCTCCGGTCGGCATAAACCGCATTCCCGTATACGGTGCAGCCATCGCTTTGATCATCGGAAGTCCTCCTGCCGGGAAGAATTTCACCACTTCAAGCCCTCTTTTTACCGCCTGCGCAACTTCGGAAGGGGTAATGCAGCCCGGAAATACCGGAATCTCTTTTTTCAGGCAGTAATCCACAACCTCCGGATCAAAGCCCGGACTTACAATAGATTTTGCACCAGACTGTACGGCAAGGTCTACCTGTTCTGTTGTCAGAACCGTTCCTGCCCCGACCAGCATATCCGGATACGCTTCCGCCATCAGCTGAATACTTTTTGCTGCAGCTTCTGTACGGAATGTAACCTCAGCGCACGGAAGACCGCCCTGTACCAGCGCTTCGGCCAGTGGTACGGCATCTTTTTCATTTTCCAGTACAACTACAGGAACAACTCCGAGTTTCTGAAAACGTTCAGCCATTGCTTTCATTTCAATCTTCCTCTCTTTCTCTTCCCGGAGCGTGTCGGAAAAACGGTTTCCGCAGTCTGTAAGCTTCTGCTTATAAGCTTACAAAAAACTATTTTCAAACACGCTCCGGTACTTCTGTCTTATCTTTTGATGTCAAAATTCATTTCCATGACATGGCGGATCAGCGATACATCGTCTGTAATATTGCCGTCACCGTGAATGGTATGTTTCACAGCGCTTGCCGCGACACCAAAGTTTACGGTGTCTTCCGGAGAGTAATCGTTCATCAGGGCATAAATGATGCCGCTTACAAATGCATCGCCGCCGACACGGTCAAGAATCTGGAAGGTGAGCCGTTTACTTTCGTACGTTTTCCCGTTCAGCCACAGATAGGCCATAAGACTGTTTTCGCTGCAGCTGTGTGCAAAACGGACATGTCTTGCAATGCATCGGATCTTCGGATATCTTTCCGCAAAGGCCAAAAATACCTTTTCCTGCTCTTCATAATCCGGCTGGAACGGTATCCCGTCCTTTACATCGCCATCTTCGTGATTCTCTTCCTTTTTCCAGAGATGATACGGTTCAATTCCAAACAGGACATCCACATAGGGAAGGCACAACGTACAGAAATCTCTTGCCTCTTCCCAGCTCCACAGAGTGCTTCTGAAATTTCCGTCAAAGCTTACTGTCATTCCCTGTTCTTTTGCCTCTTTCAGACAGGAGAGAATTAAGTTCCGGCATTTTTCACCGAGCGCCGGCGTTATTCCGCTCAGATGCAGCCACGTGTATCCCTTAAGAAGCTTCTTTATGTTTGTTTTATCAAAATCATATTCGGAAAAAGCACTGTGCTTTCTGTCATAAACAACCTTGCTCGGACGGATTCCGTAGCCGGTTTCCAGATAGTACGTTCCAAGACGGTGCGTCGGTGTTTCTTCCTCGGTGGAGTAAACAATGCTGTCACACTTTACATCGTTGCTTCTCATCATACGGACGGCACTTTTTCCCAGACTGTTGTCCGGAACCACCGTAAAGAATGAAGCATCCACCCCGAGATTTGCCAGGGAAAGAGCCACATTGGCTTCGCTTCCCCCATATCTCGCTTCAAATACGGTTGCTGTCCTGATTTTTTCGTAATCCGGCGGCATCAGGCGCAGCATGATCTCGCCAAGTGTAATAAATTTCTGTTTCATCATCAATACTCCAGGTAAGCTCCCTTCATCGGACTTGCTGCATGCTGGCTGAAAAGTCTCAGCACACCCTTTTTGTATTTTGCTTCTACCGGTTTCCAGTTTTTCCGTCTTTCGGCAAGAATCCGGTCGATTTCCTCCATCGGCTTGCGCTCTCCTGCAACTCCGATGATATTCAGTTTTCTTTCCATAACATCAATTTCAATCAGATCGCCTTCTTCTACAAGTGCGATCGGGCCGCCGTCAACCGCCTCCGGGCTGCAATGACCGATAACCGGGCCGGTAGATGCGCCGGAAAAACGACCGTCTGTAATCAGCGCAATACTCTTTCCAAGCTCTTTATCACTGCTGATTGCCTCTGAGGTGTAGAACATCTCCGGCATTCCGCTTCCTTTTGGTCCCTCGTAGCGGATGAAAACGGCATCTCCCTTCTGAACCTTATGCTTCAGGACAGCATCCAGGCATTCTTCTTCACTGTCGAACGGTCTGGCACGGAGCACAGCTTGAAACATTTCTTTCGGGCATGCCGTATGTTTGATCACGGCTCCTTCCGGTGCAAGATTTCCACGGAGAACGGCAATACTTCCATCGGTTCCGATTGCCTTCTCATACGGACGGATAATATCCTCTTTTGTGAGGCTTACCTGATACCGTCTGTTGAATTCCTGAAGCCATTTTTCACATTTCTCATAGAATCCGTTCTGTTTCAGCTCTTCCAGATTTTCCCCTAACGTCTTTCCTGTAACAGTCATCACATCTAGATGGAGGTGTTCCTTGATCTCTTCCATGATGGCCGGTACACCGCCTGCATAGTAGAAGCACTCTGCCGGCCAGCGTCCTTCCGGACGTACGTCCAGAAGATATCTGGCATTTCTGTGCAGTCTGTCAAAGGTATCTCCGGTAATTTCAATACCAAACTCATGTGCAATTGCCGGAAGATGAAGTAGACAGTTGGTGCTTCCCGAAATTGCCGCATGTACAAGAATTGCATTTTCAAAACTTTCCATTGTCACAATATCCGAAGGACGCATATGCTCCATCTTTGCCAGTCTTATCGCCTGTCTTCCCGCCTCTCTTGCAAACGCAAGGAGATCCGGGCTGGTTGCCGGCATCAGTGCCGTTCCCGGAAGCGCAAGGCCAAGTGCCTCTGCCATGATCTGCATCGTAGAGGCTGTTCCGATGAAGGAACATGCACCGCAGCTCGGGCAGGCATTGCATTTCGCCCAGTCAAGCTTTTCCTCATCAATCTCGCCGCGCTCTGCGATGAAGTAGAAGCACTATTAAAAAGTTATGAGGATCACACGCAGCAGGATATTGATTTTCACACGGCTATCGCGTTAAGCAGCAAAAACGTTGTTGTCCCAAAGCTGATCCCTGTGATCAACAGTTCCATTCCTCTGTTTGTGGAGACAACCGGCGGGATCCTTCGTAAGGAAACCATAGAAAGCCATCGTGAAATTGCCGATGCGATTGCCTGCCACGATCCTGTCCGGGCACAGGATGCCATGTATCTCCATCTTGTCTATAACCGCAAGGGAATCTGCAATCTCTCGCATAAGCCGTGAAGTATACAGAAAAAGGAGCTGTCGCAAACTAGTGCGACAGCCCCTTTTTATACGTTTTGCAACTTTCTTTCCATCAACCTACAATTTTTCCTCTGTCAATCTCCACCGTCGTATCGCACAGTGCCGCGATGTCTTCCCGGTTGTGGCTGGCCAGAAGAATCGTTTTTCCTTCCTCTTTTAACTTCAAAAACAGCTGCCGCATCTCCTGCACGCCCTGGTTGTCGAGACCGTTCATCGGTTCGTCCAGGATCAGGAGGGAAGGTTCTTCCATAATCGCCTGTGCAATGCCGAGCGAATACTTGCCGACATGCTTTTTCGCTTCCGGATCCAGTCCGACTTTTCGGATAGCCTCATCGATCTCCTTTTTTCCGATCTTCCTGCGGATACCGGCGAGAAACTGCAGATTCTGTCTGGCGCTGTATCCCGGAAGAAAGCCCGGCGTCTCGATGATGGCGCCAATACTCTCCGGCGCTTCAATCTCTTTCCCGATCTGCTTTCCATCCACAAAAACCGCGCCATCATCCACCCGGAGAAATCCGCAGATGCACTTAAACAGTACCGTCTTCCCACTTCCGTTTCTTCCGATCATTCCGTGAATTTTTCCTTTTTCAAAGCTCAGGCTGATCCCGTCCAGCGCCGCGTAGCTGCCAAACTTTTTTGTCACGTTTTCTATTCTTATCTTTTCTTCCATTCTTTCAGATTTCCTCCACAAAGTTCAGATCCTTTTTCCGAATCCCGAGATACGAGAGGATCGTGCATGCGCCGATGACAATCGCAAAGACACTGTAAACATATGCCATCGACGGCCCGTTTCCATACCCCTGCCACTTGTAGCTCGCAATGTTCATCCAAAGCGGCGGCGCGCAGTAATAGCCGATTGTGATGTTGGAAAATTTGCTGAGCAGAAGCGCGGTGAGTGCGATGCCGCAGTTGATGACGATTCCAAATCCCCTGTGTACCAGAAAATTTCCGGCATAACTCACAACGCCTGTCATAACCGACAGGCACCAGATTGCAAGCATTGTGAGCCCCATTGCCTCCTGCGGCGAAAATCGCGAAATGATCAGATAATCCAACGGTTCCTGGTCAAAGGTATATGCCGCATTCGTCTGAGCCAGCGTACTGATCACCTTCCCCCATCCGGTTTCCCACCCTACATTCGGAAACACAAGCAGTACCGGAATCATACTTAAGCATATGGTGTAAAAAAAGGAAACAACCACAATGTATAGCATGTTTCCCCAAAACCAGCTTTTCCGCCCGACCCGCAGAATCTGCCACCCGCTGTTCGGTTCCAGAAACGGAGCATCACAGAAAAGCAGCAGAGCCCCAAGAACGATGATAATCTGGTCTCCATTATATCTGGTCATAAACGGCAGCATCCAAAAAGTCACATCAACTCCGGTCTGCTCGCAGAAGCCTCGAATACCCGCCGTCATTACATGAAAAAGGATCGCAATCCACAACAGCGCAACATAAAATCGTGGTGTTGTGAATGTTTTCCGCAAACGTATCTGACATACCCGAAGGCTCATCCGTATTCTATCCATTCTGCGCCCTCCTCTTTACCACTCGCACGAAAATTACACCTTCCATTCCTGTCAGAATAAGGAAATAACCAGCTATCACAAAAAAATCCTTAAAATTCCGTATACTTCCCCCATGGAGCTGGTACCACCTCATCTGACCCGGCAGCTGCAGCGCTTCTGCTACAAGCTGGCTTGCATAATAAAAAAGAGCCGGTGTGCTGACCAGCACGAACAGATTTTTTATTTTCCCCGATATCATAAGCGCAAAAACTGCCATAAATGCATATTTGACAGCCTCAACTCCAAATCTTGCGGCAAGGTAAAACGGCAGAACGAGTCCATTTCCATAGCTTAAACCGCCTGTTAATGTTTCAAGCTCTTCTTTTTTTATCCACGGTATTTTTAATGCCAAAACGCCATAAACAACTGCCATTCCCAGAAAAATGCTGATCACAGAGCCGAAAAAGGCAACCACCAGATGCGACCAGCAATATGCTGTTCTCCCTATGCGTGTCTCAATGCATCTAAGATAGCCATTTCTGCTGTCTTCCCAATAGCTCAGCGCAAACGGCAGCACAGCCAGCACAGAAAACACTTCAAAAAATGCACCCACACCATGGCTGCTGACAACCAGGTAATATACCGATACATTCCACCGGCTCTGCATTGCTTCCTGACTGATGTTCAACACAGTAACCAGTATCGCACCTGCGATGGCAAAATAAAATTTTCCTGATAAAAACATTCTTTTAAAATCCATTTTTATCATTCGAAAAAAATTCATGAAAGATCACCTTCTTTCTGTTTTGATTTTCGAGATGGTTTTATCGGTTGATATATTCCATCCCTTGAAACTTCTCTTCGCCTCTATAAAAGATGTGACCCCGCTTAGCCCGGAGCCACATCTTTCACAAAAGTAATTTATTCTTTGAGTAAATCATAAAGCTCAGACAAACTCACCCCGCAATTTCCCGTCCATCCAGTGCATTGATGTAAACATACTGTTCGATCTCATCTTCTATAAATCGAAACTGCCACGCAGGAATCATATCACACATCCAATGCCCCGTTTCATTTCTTCCCGTTGTCATTGGGTAATAAATCAGTTTCATCTGATCCAGCGTAATCGGCTCGGCAATTGCCAAATCATACTTATTTCTCAGCGTTTCCAAAATAATATCTTTTTCCGCAAGAGATACCGGTTCCTTTTCCCGAATAGCATAGTGATTAACTGCTTGAAGATATTGAATTCCGCCCTCCGTTATAACAGCCTGTATTTTAGATGACGGAATATAAAGATCATCCTGCCGGTTAATTTCATTGCATAATACAGGAACCCCATTCAGATATCCCTGAAAAAACAACAGGAAGCAATCATCTGCTTTTGACCACTCATATTTCTGAATCTTCTGAGGCTTTAGCAATTCTCCATTCTCGATTGCCTGTTCCATTAATTCCTGCTGTTTTTCCATCTGTTTATACGAAAAACTGTATTTACTGGTCAATTCAACTTTTTCCCAGTCTCCAATCCATCTAACAAACTCTTTTCCTTCCTCTATCAGCTTTTCTTCGTCTTCCAATGAAATTTCCTGCTCATTGTCTCTGACCAAAATCCCTTCACCATAGGCTGATGTAATATATTCAACAGGTAAATTATAATAAACTTTTTTCCCTTCTTCCGTTTCCACTCCTAATATATTACTGACAGACACCGTTCCATTTTGATTTTTTAATTGTTCACCAAGTGTTCCCTCATACGAATAACAAACATCCGGCTCTCCCATGTCTCCTTTTCTTGTTTCCAATCCACTTTCCGGAATTTTCCCAAGTATTTTATTGAACACACTTTCTCCTTGAAATCCATCCACTTCTATCACACATTTTTCAAACTCGTTCCATTTTTTGTCCGGCATGTCAACAACCGCATCAATTTTTGCCTGGCTGCCAAGCTGAAAACGGATGTGCTCACCATTGCTTAATTCCTGATCCTTTTCATGTGTCACATTTGTTTCCGTTTCATCATTGCTGATAGAACTATTCCGTTCTTCTCCATTTTCCTGTTTTTCTACCTGCTGCAAATTTTCTGCCTCATTCCCCATATTCTGACAACCCGTAAGAATCAACAATATCGTCAGAACTCCCAACACTTTCTTTCCCATATATCCCCTCTTTTCAAAATTTCGTTCTTTCTCTTCTGTTACTCGAAGCATAACGAAAATTTTCTCCATCGTCAACGGATCTGGGATATCATGCTCTATCTGGGATAATCGGTACAGATAGCAAAAAATATAAGACTTTGTTCTTTGAAATCCGCATTCTTTTTGCTTCCTTCATACAAACAAAGTCTTTTTTATTACGTTTTATCTTATTTTATCGGAAACACTGCCTCTGCGCAAAACAAATCTCCTGTCTCATAATACTTTAACGCGCCACCTACCTTTTGCATCGTCCGTTTTACACTTTTGTGCCCAATCCCATGGCTGCTTGTATCTTTCTTCGTCGTATTCAAACTTGAATTTTCATTTAAAACAGATTTCTCTATTTTATTTTGAATCTCCAACCGAAGATATCCCATTTTTTCCTCTACAAAAATTATAATTTCTTTCTTCCCTGTAACTTTCCGCTCTGCTTCAATCGCATTATCCATGAGATTTCCAAACACAGTGCAAAACTCCAAATCATCAATTCCTTCCATTTTGCTCAGAATCGTACATTTCACATCTACTTTTTCACTTCTCGCAAGAGTAATTTTTGTATTAATCATAGAATCCACATAACTGTTTCCGGTCTGAATCAGTGTCTGCACATCTTCAATTTTCTGATTAATTTTTTCCCATACCTTTACCATTTCCGACTGCGGCATGGTCTCCATTGCCTCTTGCAGAGGTAAAAGATAATTTTTCAAATCATGTTTAAATTCTCGTAATTCTTCATTACTTCTCTTAATAATTTCCATACTTTCCTTTGAATATTTCTCTTTTTCTTTCATCAGTTCATATTCTAGCTTTGTTTGATTATCCTTGCTCATTTGCTGTACTATAAAGTACATAATCAGGCACATCAGCCAGATACAGCATACGCACAGCAAAATCCATTTCTGTTCCTGCATCTGCACACTTGGCAGATCTCTTACTACCAAAATCATAGTATCTCCCGCAATAATTGAGAAAACAAGGTTGCATCCCATGACAATCCATTGCCAGCTTATCAGATTCTCTCGTTCAAACAAAAGACTATTTAGTAATTTACCAACAAAAAAATAAGAAATTTTTGATAATAGCACGAGCGCAATTCTTACTGTATCCTGATCTTGAATAAACGATGCAACACTTTCTTGAAGGATAAAACTGCCGCCGAAAAGGATCGCTGTGTTTACCATCATCAATACTGCTCTCGCAACTACCGCTGCAGTAACCTTTCTCAGAACACTTCCCTGTGTACCCACCATCAAATAGACAAAAAGCCAAATCAATGTGATCCACATTTCCCACCTGTCATATAACGCAGGATACTTTTCCAACGCAGGAAAGATTAGCCCAAATAGCACTGCAATTCCCCACAAAACTTTACCTTTTTTCCCTCTGGGTTTCTGCTGCATAAAATCCATGCAGAATTCCAACAAAAGTATGTTTTCCCAAACAGAAATTGCAAGTTCAAAGACCTTCCAAAATGCTGCACTCATTCCATCACCACTCCCATAATTTTCATTCGAACCTGATTCAGATAATTTCTGCTGACAGGAATGCTTTTCCCGTTCAATAGCAGAAGTTCTTTTTCGCGCAACCGATATACATAGTTCATGTTAACCAAATATCCTTTATGGGTCCTTACAAATTTATGCGCTTCTAGTTTTTTCTCCGCTTCTGACATTTTCATCCTTACGCGAATCGCCTCATCCCTCGTATCTTTTTCCCGATAAAAAAGCAGATAGTTCTTCTCGCTCTCCACAAACCAGATATCACGCAATGCAAGTTTTACACTCTGACGCCCTGTCTGCAGTTCTATTTGGGGAACTTTCTTTCCTGCCTTTTTCTGCAGTTCCAGCAGCTGCGGCTCCAGTTCCTCATCCAGATGTGCCTTGCGGATAAAAAAGAATGGATGATACACCAATGACTGAAACACCAGATCATCCTTATTTGATACAAACACAATACAACATTCCCTGTTCCACTTTTTCAGATACGATGCAACCTCAAATCCATTCACTTCCGGCATATCGATATCAATAAAAAAAACAGAAATCTCATCAAGATTTTTGATTCCTTCCAGCATCTCCTTCGCGGACGTATAGCTCTCCATTTCCACCGCGATCCCATGCTCCTGGCACAGACCGCGGATTCTGATTTCCAGTTTATCTAAAAATGCTTTATCATCATCACATAAAATTAAATTCATTATTTTCCCCCATACTCTTCTTATCGAAGATTCTACTTCTCACCAGCATACCAAATTTTTTCTTTTCTCTCAAGCAATCTGGGACAACCCGCAGTATCTGGGATAAACCACAAACTGAAAACAGCACCTGCATCGTTTGGCTGATGCAGGTGCTGAAATGTATGGATTCTTTTTTCTATGTTACGCAACGACATCCTCAAACTGCGAATTGTAAAGGTTTGCATAGAACCCATTCTTCGCAAGCAGTTCTTCATGGTTGCCCTGCTCGATGATATCTCCGTCCTTCATGACAAGAATCAGATCCGCATCGCGAATCGTAGACAGCCGATGGGCGATGACAAAGCTCGTTCTGCCCTTCATCAGGTTATCCATTGCTTTCTGGATCTCGATCTCTGTTCTGGTATCAACGGATGAGGTCGCCTCATCGAGAATCAGGATCTTATTGTCCGCAAGAATTGCTCTTGCAATCGTCAGAAGCTGTTTCTGTCCCTGGGATACATTGCTTGCATCCTCATTCAGCTCCATCTGGTAGCCGCCCGGCAGGGTCTGAATGAAATGGTGTGCTCTTGCAGCCTTCGCCGCTGCAATAACCTCCTCATCCGTGGCATCGAGCCGGCCGTAGCGGATATTTTCCATGATACTGCCTTTGAACAGCCACGTATCCTGCAGCACCATACCAAAGGCATCGCGAAGCTCTCTGCGGTTGAAATCCCTGATATTGTGGTCATCCAGAAGAATGGCTCCGCTGTTTACATCATAATAACGCATCAGCAGCTTAACCATCGTCGTTTTTCCTGCTCCGGTCGGGCCGACAATGGCAATTTTCTGACCCGGTTTTACCTTCGCGCAGAAATCATGAATGATGATCTGGTCCGGATTGTATCCGAACTGTACATGATCAAAGGTTACTGCTCCTGTTACCGTCCCAATATCGGCCGGATTTTCCGTGGTCTGATCCTCTTCCTCTTCATTCAGGAATTCGAAGACACGCTCGGATGCCGCCGACATCGACTGTACCATGTTGATCACCTGCGCAATCTGCTGGATTGGCTGGGTAAAGTTTTTTACATACTGGATGAATGCCTGGATATCACCGATTGTAACCACGTTTCGGATCGCCAGCAGGCCTCCGGTCAGCGCCACACAGGCGTAGCCCAAATTCCCGACAAACATCATAATCGGCTGCATCATACCGGATAAAAACTGCGATTTCCATGCGGAATCATAGAGAATGCTGTTGGTTTTCTCAAACTCCTCAATGGTATCCTTTTCACGGTTAAATGCCTTAATTACAAGATGGCCGCCGTAAACCTCCTCAACCTGTCCATTGATGTGACCCAGATATTCCTGCTGGTCACGGAAGAATTTCTGGGATTTTTTCGTCACCAGTCCGATCAGCCCCATAGAAATTGGCAGGATCACAAGTGCGATCAGCGTCATCAGCGGAGAGATACTCAGCATCATGATCAGAACGCCGACCAGCGTTGCCACGGATGTGATGATTGTGGTAATGCTCTGGTTCAGTCCCTGACCCAGTGTGTCGACATCGTTGGTAATACGCGAGAGCACTTCGCCATAGGTGCGGCTCTCAAAATATTTCATCGGCATGCGGTTGATTTTCTCCGAAATTTCCTTCCGGAGCCGATAGCATACCTTCTGGGTAACGCCCGTCATAATCCAGCCCTGGATGAAGCTGAACAGGGCGCTCATCAGATACAGGCCAAGGGTAAACAGCAGAATTTTTCCGATTTTCGTAAAATCAATGCTGCCTGTCCCTCTGATTTTTTCCATCAGTCCCTCAGACAATGCTGTTGTTGCTTTTCCGAGGATTTTTGGTCCCGCAACGTTGAACACGGTCGAACATGCTGCACAGAGCATAACGACAAAAATCGCAATTTTATACTTTCCGATGTACTGTGCAAGCTGTTTGATTGATTTTTTCAGGTTCTTCGGCTTCTCGCCCGGCTGCATGCCGCGGCCCATGCCTCCCATCGGTCCTCCTTTGCGCGGCTGCTGATTTCTCCTGTCACTCATGGTCAGCCACCTCACTTTCTATTCCAAGCTCCTTCGCCGAGAGCTGGGATTTTGCAATCTCCTGATAAACCTTACAGTTCTTCAGCAGTTCTTCATGTGTACCTTTTCCGACTACCTTTCCGTCATCGAGCACCAGAATCTGCTCCGCATGGAGAATTGTACTGATTCGCTGTGCCACAATGATCACGGTGCTGTCTTTGACATTCTCCGCCAGTGCTTTTCGAAGCGCCGCATCCGTTTTCAGATCAAGTGCAGAAAAGCTGTCATCGAAAATAAAGATTTTCGGATCCTTTGCAATCGCACGCGCAATCGCCAGACGCTGTTTCTGTCCGCCGGACACATTCGTTCCGCCCTGGGAAATCGCGGTCTCATATTTATCGTCTTTTGCTTCAATAAACTCTGTTGCCTGCGCAATCGCGGCTGCTTTTTCGATCTCGGCATCGGTTGCATTTTCTTTTCCGAAGCGCAGGTTCGATGCGATCGTTCCCGAGAACAGCACACCTTTCTGCGGTACAAAGCCAATCTCGTCTCGCAGCTCCTTCATGGTAATGTTTCGGATATCCTTCCCATCCAGGGTAATCTGTCCGCCCGTCACATCGTAAAGACGCGGAATCAGGTTTACCAGCGTTGATTTTCCGCAGCCGGTACTGCCGATAATTGCCGTTGTCTTTCCCGGCTCCGCCACGAAATCAATATCATGCAATACATCCTCTTCCGCTCCCGGATACCGGAAATTGACATGGCAAAAGCGGACAACACCATTGTGTACGTCTAATTTTTCCGGCGTTTTAGCATCCTGAATCGAAAGCTCTGTCCGGATAACCTCATCGATACGACCTGCGGCAACCGCAGCACGCGGCAGCATGATAGACATCATCGTCAGCATCAGGAAGGACATAACAATCATCATGGCATACGTAATGAACGCTGTCATTGCGCCGACCTGCATCGTACCCTCATCGATTCTGTGTGCACCAAACCAGACAATTCCTACGGTCAGTACATTCATAATCATCATCATGCCGGGCATCATAAAGGTCATGACACGGTTGGTAAACAGTGTCGTCCCGGTCAGCTCCCGGTTTGCCGTATCAAAGCGCTCTTCTTCTTTATCCTCTCTTCCGAATGCACGGATAACGGAAAGTCCGGTCAGGATCTCACGGGAAACCAGGTTGATGTTATCGACCAGCTTCTGCATCTTTTTGAATTTCGGCATTGTAATAGATACAAGCAGCATGACATAGCTGATAATCACAATAATTGCCAGCACGATAATCCAGCCCATGCCGGCGCCCGTTTTTACCACCTTGATGACACCGCCAATACCAAGAATCGGCGCATACGCAATCATGCGCAGCAGCAGCACCGATACCATCTGGATCTGCTGGATATCATTTGTACTTCTCGTAATCAGGGATGCTGTGGAAAATTGATCCATTTCCGCATTGGAAAATCCGACAACCTTTTTGAATACCTGATCTCTCAGATCGCGACCGATTCCGGCAGCAACACGGGAGGCAAACAGTCCGACAAAAACCGTTACCACACCCATCAGAAGTGCCATGCCGACCATCTTAAGACCCGCCGTCAGAAGATACGACTTCTGAATCCGGTCGATATCAAGTCCCGCCGCTTTATCTGCGGAAACCGCATAGGCAATTCCCATCGATTTTACCAGCGAGCTTCCCATCGTGTCGAGCGTTTTTTCCATGCCATCGCGCATCGAAAGCACGTCATCTTTCTCCATTTGTCCACTCTCGAGCATGGATGCAAAAATCGGACGGACATCTACACAGGTCACTTCTGCCTTGTTTCCATCCTCATCTTCCTTTTCCTGCCGGAAGCTCTTCAGCTCCACATGCATCATCTCGCCGATCTGCTCTATCGTCATGTTTTCAAACACGGAAGCATCCTGACTGGTCTGCTGCGCCATGAGCTGTTTGAAGGCAGTTTCCTCCATCGCACCCATCTGGTAATTCATAAGGAGTGCAACGGTCAGCGTTTCATCCGCTGTATCTAGTTCTTTTTCGGAAGCTTTGTTCCGTTCGTAATAGCCGTCCTTTTTCGTATAAAGGCTTTCCCACAAGTCTGCCTCATCATCCGTCATGATGAACTTTGCTGTCTGAAATTCTTCCTCTGTGATCCTTTTTGGCGTAACGTGCTCAACACCGCTGTTCTGAATGCCCACATCGATGATATCAGATGTGTACGACGGGAGCGACAGGTCGCACCACGCCTGGACAAACAAAAGCATAAGAATCACAAGAATCGATTTCCAGTACGGGAGCATATTCTTGAAAATCTTACTCATTTTTTCCCCTTTCTGTCTTTCTCGTACATCGTTTTCGGGTTTCAATTTCTTTTTCTGCAATCTCATAGATACGATCCAGATAAGCAACCAGCTGATCTACATCCTCTTCCTTTAACTGTGACATCACAGAGCAGCCAAAATCCTGCATTCTGTCCCGTACCTCTTCCCCCTTTTTCCAGCCCTTCTCTGTCAGACTGATATACGTATTTCTGCGGTCTTTTTTGTCAACGCTCCGCTCTACATATCCTTTTTCTTCCAGTCCGCGCAGTGTGCGCGACACAGCCGGCGGAAGCGTTTTGGTCTTTGCTGCCAGCTCTGAGCTTGTAATTTTTCCGTTTTCTCCCATTTGCAAAATCGCACCCATAACGGAAAATTCGGAACTGCTGAGTCCCGGAATCAGGTCTGATACGTTCAGTTTTTTAAACTGGTGCACCGCACGAAACAGTTTTTCAAATGCATCTTTCATATTATCCCCCTCCTTTTTGCGCAAATACTTAACAGTGTTATTTATTTACGCATGTTAAATAATAACACCGGCAAATTTCCATGTCAAGAAATTTGCCGGTGTTTATGTTTTTTTTAGAATTTACGCTACTCAAATAGAATTTGACAAACGCTGCCATTTTGTTTAGATTAGAAGCAAATACGAAAGGACATCTTCATTCCCATGCCAGGTTTTATTTTACATCTCACCGCAGCCCAAATGCTGTTAAAGCACCTCCCGTCCCACCCGGATTTTCCATATCCGATTTCATCGGTAAATGATTTTCTAATCGGAAATCTTCTGCCGGATGCGACGCAGCAGAAAGAATCCTCCCATTTCCGCGATCCGCTTTACCGCGAAAAAATGATGGTATTCCCGGATCTTACACGGTTTACAGCGAAATACCGTTCACTTCTGCCAGATTCGAGCGCACTGGGATATTATTTTCATCTTTATATTGACCGGAAATTTTTTAAGGATTTCATTCCGCAGATTGTGGAATTTTATAATGCGGATGGGGAAATTACAGATATGAGAGATGAGATTGCAACGGTTTATATCAAAAAATCGCGGACATCCATTCCTTTTTCCAGATATCTCACGGAGGAGTATTATTACGGGGACTATACACGAATGAATACATATCTTGTCAACCGCTATTGCATCCCGCTCGATCTCAATCCTAACGTCACGAACCCTGGAATCACAGAAATTCCGTATGAGAACGTCCAACAGGTACTTGACCTCCTCCATCACTTCCTCTCCGTCCCGCCGGAAGCCGCGCAGGATCTGAAGGTCTTTCCGCTTGAAGAGCTGCTTGCGGCACTAGAGCAATATGTAGAAGAGTTTTTGGCTGTGCCGAATAAGTATGTTCCATAATTTTCCATTCAAAAAGGAGCAGAACCCACACCGGATTCCGCTCCTTTTTCAGAATGTAATTTTTCCGTTTTCTCTTACACTACATCTTGAACGATCCCTTCTCTGTCATCCGTATCCATTTGTTTTTTTCTTCGATATTCCGTCGGTGTCCTCCCATAATATTTCTTAAATGTCTTGCAAAAATAATCCATATTTTCAAATCCCGTCTCGCCGGAAATTACAGTTATCTTTTTCTCCGTCGTAGCCAGAAGCTTTGCAGCCTCCTGCAGACGATACTTCACCAGATAATGCACCGGCGTATCGTGAAGATATCTTCGGAACAGATTCAATGCCGTACTTTTGCTCACCATAGCCTGCCCGGCGATATCCTCCAATGTAAGATCTTGTCGGAAATTTTGATGAATATATTGCATCATCAGCTGTGTTCTTCCCTGTGAGGATGCCGTATTTTCTCTTTTTTTCTGCAGCACTTCCGAATCCATGTGCAAATAAAGCAAGTGCCACAATTCCTGCGTCAGAAATAAAGTAACCAGTTCCCGGTCTTTGTCTGATTCCTGCGCTTTGAGAATTTTCTGCATGAGCTCCAGTGCTTCTGCCTGCCATTTTATTTCCCTGCAAAAGACAATGCAGTCCACCTTACACGCCTGTATCGGTGCAATGTATTTTTTGTAAATCAGGCTGTCTGCCGGAGCGAGAAATGTCGGTTTCAGAACGAAATTTGGCACAATCGCATGGCCTTCAGAAAAATAGCGATGCAAAATCTTTGAGTTAATAAAAATGCCCGTTCCCTGTCCCAGTGAAAACTGCTTTTCGCCAACCCAGAAGGTTGCTGTTCCCTCCTGTACAAAAACAAACTCAAACTCCACATGCCAGTGCCATTCTACACAATGAAAATCAAACAACGCAAGATCGTCGTAATACAATTGAAACGGATACTCACTGTTTCCATGCTGTATCGTTTCCATCATGGTTTCATCCGTTTGGATCTTGTTATAAAATGTATTAAATTCCATCTTTCCCCGCCTCCGTTTTTCAGGCACGCCCCTCTCTATTTTACGATATTATACAATAAACAGACGATATATTCCAGTGAAAGCGACACTATTTTACGTTATTATACAAAAAGAATCGTTGTCGCTCCATGGAACACGGTGAACGGCAACGAAACGAACACTACGGCCGCAGCAGTTCTGCCATTTTAAAAAACGGAGTATATCATCATGAAAAAGAACTACCACAAAACCTTAATTGCCTGTTATCTTGGATTTATCACGCAGGCAATTTCTGCAAATTTTGCACCTTTACTATTTCTTACCTTTCACAGAACTTACCATATTTCTCTTGGAAAAATTGCGTTTATCTCGACAGTATTCTTTTTCACACAACTTCTTGTCGATTTGTTCTGTGCCAGATATGTCGATAAAATCGGTTATCGTAGGTGTGTCGTTGCTTCTGAGATTCTTTCCGCCTGCGGCCTGATTGGACTTGCCTTTCTGCCCAATATTCTGCCAAATGCCTATGCAGGAATTTTGCTCAGTGCCATGATCTATGCCGCCGGAAGCGGACTGATTGAGGTTCTTGTCAGCCCAATCGTAGAGGCTTGTCCGTTTGACAATAAGGACAGCGTTATGAGTCTGCTTCACTCCTTTTACTGCTGGGGGTCTGTAGGCGTCATCCTACTCTCCACTGCTTTTCTGGCAGTTTTTGGTATGGAACGCTGGCCGATCCTCGCATGTATCTGGGCTGTACTTCCACTGTACAATACGTTTAATTTCCTTTCCTGCCCGATTGAATCACTCACCGGAAGCGAAGAAGGACTTACCATTCGTCAGCTGTGCCGTCTTCCCATTTTCTGGATTTCCCTTGTTCTTATGGTCTGCGCCGGAGCAAGCGAGATTTCGATGGCGCAATGGGCTTCCGCTTATGCCGAGTCTGCATTAGGTCTCTCAAAAAGCATTGGAGACATTGCAGGACCGTGCCTGTTTGCTGTGATGATGGGCATCAGCAGAACCTTCTATGGTAAATACGGGGAAAAAATTGACTTAACAAAATTTATGATCGCATCCGGTACACTTTGCCTGATCTGTTATCTGGCTGCAGCTCTCGCACCATATCCTCTTTTAAATCTTACAGGCTGCGTTGTGTGTGGTTTCTCCGTAGGAATTATGTGGCCGGGAACCATCAGTATTTCATCCTCTAAAATTCCACTCGGCGGAACTGCACTGTTCGCACTTCTCGCCATGGCCGGAGATATGGGTGGTTCCATTGGCCCATTTGTTATTGGATTTGTCACACAAAACACCGGCGACGATCTGAAGGCAGGTATGCTGGCCGGCTGCATTTTCCCTGCTGTACTGATTTTGTCTGTTTTTCTGCTCCGACAAAGGAACGCAGAGCAAAAATAAGCACCGAAGAGATACTGTAACGTGTCTCAGACACAGGAGCCGGACAGTCCGACTCCTTTTTTTCATGTCTCTGCAATATTTCTCACAACTCCCGAAAACAGAATCGATCCGTCCTGCCCCGTGACAAGAAACAGGAATGGACGATCCAGTACAAAGTCGATTTCGTCGTCCGGTATTTCTGCTGCGGCTTCTGAAACGCCAAGTTCTGTATACGCTGCTCCGGTTACTCCGTTTTCGTCGATTTCAAGCATGGCGGCGTGGTCTGCTTTGCTCAGGTATAAATTCTCTTTGTCCCCTGTTAATGGGCTGAAATCTGCCAGATCTGCATCCAGCGCATCCGTTACACCCAGTGCGCGCACCGTTTCGATCAGGTCTGTTTTTTCCGATACTTTAAATTTAGGAACAGACAGGTTCACCATCGGGGAATACCAGTTATCACTGCTTTCATCCCGCCGTATAACCTTCATCAGATCCGGATCCGATACCAGTTCATTGACATCGGTATTTTCATCCGGAAGCAGGAAATACATGGAGCCGCTGTCCTGAAGGCTAAGGCTGACTGCACGGAAATGTTCGCCCTGGTAGACATCCATCCATTCCGTTTTCTTCATCATATCCACAGTGGTATCTCCCGCAGCTCCGTGGAAGGTTTCCTTCTCTGTATTCACTTCCCAGAAATTCTCCCGCCACATCGCCTTATAATAGATGGTTGATACCAGTTCAAATACCGTTTCCGGGGCGATCGCCATATTTTCGGTGTATTCTTTTAAAAGCCCTCCGGTATTATCATCCGTCCAGGTCCGCAGAGCCTGATTCATCTCTTCCGATCCAGGAGTCCCACGGAAGGTCGATGCATAATACTGTTCCGCCAGCCGCTGCAGCGTTGTGTCATTGTATGTTTCCTCACCATCCAGCCACAGCGAATTTGCCAACACACTTTTCAGCGCGGGTGTGTCTGCATAATTGCTTTCCCAGAGTGAAGAAACATTTTCCCGTAAGGTGTCCATGTCCTGCGCACCAAGCATATCCAGAATCTGCTGCCGCGTATTTCCATCCGAAGTTTCCGCCAGCATCGCAAACGCAATATACAGATTGATCGGCGAGCAGACGGTATTTTCATCCTCTGAAACCAGCATTTGTTTCATCAGGTTCTGATAATATGCATCCATTCCCGACTGCAGTTCTGCTGATTTTGCTGTCAACTCCCGGTACGAATCCCACCAGTCCCAGTGTGCATCGCTTTCCATGAATTTCTGCGCATCCATCGTCCGAGCCACAGATGCCGGATAAGCCGCCAGAACCGTCGTTACCCCCGACGGATAACGGACTGCAGAACCCTCCCGACCGTTTCTCCATGTCGCAACCCCCAGCACAGCTCCGCCGATGATCACCGCGCAGGCTGCGGCGGCCGTCCATTTTTTCCATACGCCTCTCCGCGGGTGGCGATCACTCCGTGCTTTTTCCACCATACCAGGCTCCAGATTTCCCAGCACTTCAAACAATTCTTCTTTCTTCATAATTCGAACCCCCTTTCCGTCAAGTGTGTATGCAATTTTCCACGGATCCGGTTTAATGAAACTGAAATATAATTTTCACTTCTTCCCAGCCGCTCCGCGATTTCACCGATACTGTCTACATACCAGTACCGCAGGACAAACATGCATCGTTTCTCCTCCGGCAGCTTCTGCAGAAACTGATTGATCTCCGCGATCAGTTCTTTCATCTCCCACTGCCGCTCAATATCATCTTTCCCCGAAACACATTCTTCCAGCTCGTCCAATACTGCATCCATCTGACTTCCTCCGCGTTTTTTGCGATGCATTTTTCGATACAGATCAAACGAAAGATTTCTCGTTATTTTTCCAAGAAATGTGGATAACAGAGACGGCCGGTGCGGCGGCATAGCGTTCCACGCGTGAAGCCAAGTGTCGTTGACACATTCTTCTGCATCCGCCGGATTCTGCAGAATATTCTGTGCAATGGACGTACAGTATGTACCATATTTCATCGCAGACTCGCTGATCGCTGTTTCGTTCCTGTCCCAGTACATTTGGACAATATGAGTATCCTCCATATGGAAATCCCCCTTTCATCTATCATCACGCCATTTTGCAGAAAATCTTACACTTTTCAAAAGAAATTTCAGTTCAAAAAAGGGCGTGACCAAAGCCACGCCCTTCTATTCTTTTATTTTCTTTATGCCAGAATCGGTTTCAAAGCCTCTGCGAGTTTTTCTTTCTCCGCTTCTGCCTCTGCCAGATCCTTACCAAGTGTTGTGTAGTATACTTTGATTTTCGGCTCTGTTCCGGACGGGCGGACGATGACGGTTTCACCGTTTGCCAGTTTGTAGATCAGAACGTTTGCGGATGGGAGTCCGGTTTCTTCCGGTTTCTCGTAATCGGTTACTTTGACAACAGCGGAACCTGCGATCTCGGTCAGCGGCTCTTTTCGAAGGCCATCCATAATACCGGCCATCTTGTCCATTCCGCTCAGACCCGGGAATTCGAAGCTGTCTACTTTGTTCAGGTAGCGGCCGTACTCAGCATAGATCTCTTCCAGTCTCTGTTTCAGAGAGCTTCCGATGCTTCTATAGTAAGCTGCCATCTCGCAGATCAGCATGGAGCCGATGACTGCGTCTTTATCTCTTACATACGGGCCAGCCAGGTATCCGTAACTCTCCTCGAATCCGAAGATGAAGCGGTCTACTTCGCCGTCTGCCTCCAGGTTTGCAATCTGATCGCCGATCCATTTGAATCCGGTCAGAACGCTGCGGAGCTCTACGCCGTAGTGCTCTGCAACTGCATCTGCCAGCGGTGTGGACACGATGGATTTTACAGCAACTGGTTTCTCCGGCATGGTGCCTTTCTCGATGCGGCCTGCGCAGATGTAGTCGAGAAGCAGAACGCCGACTTCATTTCCGGTTACCAGTTCATAGCTTCCGTCCGGGCATTTCATGGCAATACCAACACGGTCTGCATCCGGGTCGGTAGCCAGCATCAGATCTGCGCCGGTTTCTTTTGCAAGATCCAGGCCCTTTTCCAGTGCTGCAAAGATTTCCGGGTTCGGATAGCTGCAGGTGGTGAAGTATCCGTTCGGATACTCCTGCTCCGGGACGATGGTGATATCAGTGATGCCGATGTCTTTTAATACGCGTGTAACCGGTACAAGACCAGATCCGTTCAGTGGGCTGTAAACGAGCTTCAGTCCTGCGGTTTTACACAGACCCGGACGAACCTGACGGGATTCGATTGCTTCATACAGGGCATTCTTACAGTCTTCTCCGACAAAACGGATCAGTCCTTCTTCCACGCCCTCTGCGAACGGCATATATTTTACGCCGGTCAGGATATCGGTCTTCTGAATTTCTGCATATACAATTGCAGCAGCATCGTCGGTCATCTGGCATCCGTCCGGACCGTAGGCTTTGTAGCCGTTGTATTTTGCCGGGTTGTGGGATGCGGTTACCATGATACCTGCGTTGCAGTTGTAGTAACGAGTTGCAAAGGAAAGTGCCGGTACCGGCATCAGTGCGTCGTAGATTCTGACTTTGATTCCGTTTGCTGCGAGAACACCTGCTGCTGTTTTTGCGAATACATCGCTCTTAATACGGCTGTCATAGCTGATGGCTACCGTCTGGTTTCCGCCCTGTGTTTTTACCCAGTTTGCAAGACCCTGTGTTGCCTGACGTACTACATAGATATTCATACGGTTTGTTCCTGCGCCAAGCACTCCACGAAGTCCTGCGGTTCCGAATTTCAGAGATACTGCAAAACGATCCTTGATCTCCTCATCGTTTCCTTCAATCCGTGCCAGCTCCGGGTTCAGGTCTGCGTCTTCCAGATCCGCTGCCAGCCATCTTTTATACTCTTCCAGATACATGTCTTTTTCTCTCCTGTTCTATTCTTTATTTGTAACTATTCAGAGCCATGCGAAATGGAAGAAAATCGTGAATCATGCTTGTATGAATGAACGATTTTCCGGAATTTCATATGGCGAGAAGCAACATCGAGATGCAGCGCAAGCGGAATCGAGATGGGGTTCTGAATAGTTACCTTTCTTTTATGTCTCACTCTTATATCCCCATGTCGCGCCACATAAATGTATGTATAGTCATAATATACCATAACCACCCCAAAACAGCAATTATTTTTGGTAATTTAAGCAAAATTTTGCCTCGATTTTTCTCTGTTTTTCGACTCTATCCGCTGTTTTCAGACAGAACAGGACAAAGAAAAAGCGAGGACCCCAATAACGATTCCCGCTTTTTGTTTGCCTTATGAGGGCAAGCCATACCGCAAAGTGGCGCTTTCAGATTGCGGAAATGGTTTTTCAAGCATGCTCCGGTCTGTGATTATAGTCGAATCCGCATTTTTCCAGAAATGCCCGTGCGATCACTGTAGCGCCGATCTGGTTCGGATGGATTCGATCCCAGGCGATGTAGGAGGAATGGCGGTACTGGAAGTAATCGTTGAAGACGGCCTGCAGGTCGATAAAGCGGCAGCCGTATTTCTCAGCCAGCTCGCTGCAGATCGCGCCGTAGGTGTCCATGCGTTTTCTCATCCAGTCCTCTCCATTTGGCTCCATGTAGTATGGGGTCATAAGGAAAATACCTTTTACGTTGTCTTTTACGGAAAGAATCATCTTCTCGACGTTGGAACGGTACTCCTCCGGGGATACCTGCTCGTCCGGGATAGCCGGGCTGTCGAACTGTCTCCAGACGTCGTTGATGCCGATGCAGATAGATACCCAGTCCGGTTTTAAGGATACAACATCGCGGTCGAAGCGCTGCAGCAGGTCGCGGCTTGTGTTTCCGCTGATACCGGAGTTTGTCACGCGGATATATATCTCCGGGTAGAATGCTGCGAGCATGTTCTCGACAATTCGAACGTAGCTCTTTCCGACATTTTCAAATAAACCTTCCCCCACCGGCTGTGCGCTCTCCATATCCGTTACGGAATCTCCTGCAAATACAATCCGGTCCATGTGTTCAAAAATCATTTCTGTACCTCCTCTGGTCCTAATTTTTTAAATCTTCTGAGCCCCATTATAGTCTTGCCGTTTCGACTGTGCAAGGCAATCTTTGCGAATCCCCCCCCCACTTGGCGGACGCAAAAATTCCCGGCGGCAAAGCGTCGTTTTTTGTGCCTTGCTGTCGGGAATTTCATCTTTCTTTTTCTTACTCAATGCCATCCATATAAGCATTGTAAATCGCCGGATCAATATTCTCCTCAATCGACTTATACACACTCTTCGATGCCTCTCGGATCTCCGCTCTTGTCTGGTCATCGAGTGTCAGAATCTTCGTTCCGCTCTCCTCGATCGTCGCGATCTTGTCGGCGATACGGGCATCGGACTGCTCTCTTGCGTACTCGGTCGCAATCTTTGCGGCCTCTGTCATGATCTCCTGCTCGTCCTCCGGCAGAGCTTTGAAGAAATCGTCGTTGACAATCAGGGAAATCAGATGCGGCAGATGGTTCGTTTCCACTACGTAATCCTGCTGCTCATACAGGTTATTCGAAACGATGACCTCATACGGGTTCTCCTGCGCATCAATCGTGTGCTGCTGCAGGCCGATGTAAACCTCACTGAAGCTCATCGGCGTCGGGTTGGCACCGATGGCTTTCCAGAATGCCAGATGGTAGCTGTTCTCCATGGTACGGATCTTCTGGCCCTTGAAATCCGAAAAGCTGTAAACCGGCTTATTCGTACTCATGACACGAAATCCCTGATCCGCCATACCGAGCAGGTGATAGCCGCCCTCTGTATAAACATTGCTGATCAGCTCGTAAAACTCCGGATTATCAATCTTCTCACGGCATTCATCGAGAGAATCAAACACACACGGCAGATCAAACACAGCAAGATCACCCATAAAGGAAACCTGCGGTGCCGTATTCTGTACGACAAACGGAATATCGCCGTCAGCACACGTTTCCAGCAGATCGCGGTCGCCGCCAAGCGTTGAGTTTGCGTAAACCTGAATTTTCATCCTTCCATCGCTCAGCTCTGAAATCTCTTCCGCAAACTTCTCAGCGAAGATCTGCGTTACCGTGTCCTCCGGGCTCGCCGTTGCCAGCGGCCAGGAATAGCGCTGTGTCGTCTCTCCATCGGAAGAGCCGCAGCCGGCAAGCGATGCGCCAAGCGCAATGACAGCAGCAAGTGCCGTCACTTTTCGGAAAAGCTTTTTCTTTTTTGTCATCTTTTTCATCGTCCTTCGCTCCTCCTTATAAAATTCCAATCGAAATCGCCGGAATAAACGTAATCAGCAGCAGTGCCACAAGGAAGAAACCGATCATCGGCATAGCCTTCTTTGCGATCTGCATGACCGGAACCTCGGTCAGGGAGCTTGCCACGAACAGGTTGACGCCGATCGGCGGTGTTACGAAGCCGATCGCCAGGTTGACAACCATGATCACACCAAACTGAATCGGATCCATACCGATTGCCTGTATGATCGGCAGCAGGATCGGGGTCAGAATCAGGATTGCCGGTGTGGTATCCATCACCATTCCCACAATCAGCAGGAATACATTGATGATCAGAAGGATCGCAACCGGGCTGTGGAAGTTGTTCAGGATAAACTCGCTGACCGTCTGCGGTACCTGCATCAGCGTCAGCACACGGGAAAATGCCGTCGATGCCGCCAGAATAAACAGGATCGGGGTGAAGGTACGAATCGCCTCAACCAGAATGGACCAGATGTCGCGGATGCGGATACTCCTGTACACAAAAAGGCTGATGATCAATGCATAGAATACGGAGATAACAGCCGCCTCAGTCGGGGAAGCGACACCGCTGTAGATACAGCCAAGGATGATCACCGGGCTGAGCAGTGCAAAAAAGCTCTCTTTTAAAACGCGAAGCAGGCCTTTGTCATGCAGCACTTTGACTTCTGCATGGATCTTCTCTTTGTCCTCCCCATACCGTTTGCAGTGATAAACGGCATAAACCATCAGCAGCAGACCGATCATCAGACCCGGTACAATTCCGGCAAGGAACAGGTCACTGACCGAAGCGCCGGAAGCCATACCGTACATGATGAACGGAATACTCGGGGGAATGATAACGCCAAGGCCGCCGGCAACTGCCACAATCGCTGTGGAGAATGTCAGATCATAACCAAGAGTAGTCAGAATCGGAATTGTCATGCTTCCGACAGCAGCAACGGTCGCCGGAGCGGAACCGGAAATCGCACCATAAAAAAGGCAGGTGACGATAACAGCGCACGGCATACCTGCGGTGAATTTTCCGAGAAAATAGGCAAAGACATCAAACAGTTTTTTGGAGATGCCTCCCTTAGCCATGATGATACCGGAGAGGACGAACATCGGAACTGCCAGCAGGGGGAAGGAATCGAGACCTCCGAACATGGCACGGATCAGATATTTGGCTCCTACCGTAAAGGACGGGTCAAACACCGACGGAAGCACAGATGTGATTCCAAGGGTAATCGATACCGGAACAGCGATGACCAGCAATGCAACAAAAATCAAAAATAATACTACGACCGGCATTAGCGTTCCTCCTCGTTTGAATTTTTAATCGTATGAATGCGGTTGTCGATACCCGCGTTCAGGGCATTTTCTGTGGCGTTATCTGCTCCGGCATTTGCCTCAATGAAGGATTCCGGCGTATTGCGCTCCGGATGGGCCGGGTCGAAAACGTTCTCACCGCGTGCCACGCGGAACTCGATCATCCACCGCTGCAGAACACGAAAGGCAACCAGCACAAAGGAGACGAGCGGTGCTGCCTGGATAAAGTACATCGGAATTTTGCAGGCCGGGGAAAGCTGGCCGCTTTTAACCGACGACATCATATAGGAAAAAGCAAACGGAATCATATAGATGAAAAAAATCAGTTCAAATGTATGATTCACAATTTTGAAGATGGCTTTTCCTCTCCGCGGGAAAATCGCAACAAACTGCTCGATCTTGATGGAAAGGCATTTCTTACTGCAGTAGCTGACGCTTAAAAAACCGCACCAGATAAAAATATATCTGGTCAGCTCTTCCGACCACGACAGCGACATGCCAAGAACGTAACGACAGAAAACCTGGACTCCCATGATCAGCGTCATGGCGATCAGACCGATCACAAGAAGAAATTCTTCGAGATTTTCATCCAGCCAGTGAAATATTCTCTTCATAAAAGGCATACCTCCGTTAAATTTATAACAGAACAATAATACAAAAGGGACATCGGCATCAACAGCAAAGCTAAAAATACCGGTGTCCCCTAAAGAAAAAACGGTTACATGGCTTTGTGAAGCAGATCCAGAACGGTGCTCAGATCATTCACACCCATCTGACCCGGTGCGGATGCTTTCTTTGCCGCGCCGAAGGTCATGGAAGAACCGAATACCTCACCGCAGAGACGGCTGATTACACCGGTGCCTGCCATAGACATGGTGATGATCGGTCTGTCCGCATAATTGGTGGCCATTTCCTCTGTTGCCGCAAGCAGGGTCAAAACGTCTTTCCTGTTCTGCGGCATAACAGCAATCTTCGGAATATCTGCGTTCATATCCTGCATTTTGCGCAGTCTGTAGATGATGTCTGCTTTTGCAGGAGTTTTGAAGAAATCATGATTGGAAGCGATAACCTTTACACCTGCTGCGTGTGCACCATCGATGATTTTTTTTACGATCTCGTCTCCGGTAAAAATTTCAACGTCGATCAGATCTACATATCCGGTCTGTGCTGCTTTGATGTTCAGCTCCGCATAGGCTGCCGGCTCGATAGCTTTTTCGCCGCCTTCTTTGGAGGTACGGAACGTCATCAGAAGCGGAATATTGCCGAGTGCTTCGCGGAGGTCTTTTAACACGTCCTCTACCTGCGCAAAGTCGAATACGCCTTCAAACCAGTCTACACGCCATTCTACAACATCAACCGGAATCGAATGGAAGGTTTTTGCTTCTTCGATGATATCGTTTTTGGTAACACCTACGATCGGAACGATGATTTTCGGTGCGCCGGCACCGATTTCAATATCACGAACTTTTACTGTATTCATGTGTTTTTCCTTCTTTCTTCAATTTAACCCTGACTTTTCTTTGCAGGCTTTTCTTTTTCACGTCCGGATTCCTTGGTACTTCGTACTTCCGCAATCCTTAACCTCATTTTAATTGTCCTGCTGTGCAAGTTCAACCATTTTTTTATAGCGGATATTTACAAACAGTCCAAGTGCAACACCAACTGCGGTCAGAACGATATTCATGGTCATAACGCCGGACGGCTGCATTTTAGATGCTGCGGTCAGGATGGTGTAGTTGCAGAGAGAAGATGCGATCATAACCAGTGCGGTTACGGTTCCTTTGATTTTCGGGAACAGCATGTTGCAAACGGAAGTTGCGATCTGAAGCAGTCCGCCTGCACCAGCCCATCCGATAATGAAAGCACCGGCGATCATCAGCGGTTTACTCTGTCCCATCAGGACAGCGATCATTGTTACAAGGCAGATAGCCGGGTAAACAACGATGAAACGAACGTCTTTGATTTTTCTGGTCAGGAATGCGGTTACAACGAGTGCCAGCATAGTTCCTGCAGAATAGTAGGTCTGCATGATGGACGGATTCGCCCAGCCTACATTTTCTTTTGCAAAGTTCTGCGCGCAGTTCAGCCACAGCTGGAAGGTACCGGTGCAGGTGAATCCGATCAGGATCATGGCGATGGACTCGAAAGAGAAATGGGTATGCTTCAGGCTGTCGATCAGACCCTCTTTTTTGCCGGATGCTTTCTGGTCAGCATCTGGCAGCGGGAACAGGAATACCAGTACAAAAAGTACGATATACGCAATTCCGCATCCATAGAATAACGGATTGTAGGAGGTAAAGCCGGCTGCGGTAGAAGTAACCGCTACACCAAGAACAAATGGAAGCAGCATCTGTGCGATTGCGATGAAGAATTTGATTCCCATAGTAGCAACGCTCGGAGCTTTGTAAATAATTTCGGATACTGCCGGGTAAATACCGGTATCCAGAAAGGAGTTTGCGATACCGCCGATAATGGCGCATACGTAAGCGATGGTATAACCACCGTGTGTTCCTGCATTAAATGCAAGGGCAAGGCCGATCAGATAAATTGCATAAGAAGCACTTCCGATTGCGGTGGAAATGCGACGTCCGAGCTTGTCGGACAGAGGACCTGCAAATGGCAGTGCGATCAGACGGCCAAGACCGAGTGCTGCGGAAATTGCGGTAATTGCCATTGCTTCCACTCCCCATGCTGCTGCCAGAGCCTCTTTGATGACTGCCTGGCCCAGAATAGAGCATCCAACACCGTGGATAAAGTAGTTCAAGTACAAAATTAATGCACTTGGCAGGTATTTCTTGTTCATGGTTTCTCTCCTTTTTAAATAGATCATGTGTTGAGGTCAAATTGTCTTTTTCCTCTGTTCGGTTCATCCTTTTGTTTTGTCACAAACAACAGATTACCAGTTTCGTGAATGTTAAAAAAATAACATTTGCCTTTATTTTAACAGTGAAAGTGTGTGCGGTCTAATGCTTTTAAAGGAAAAAATCAATGCATTGAATGCATTGATATGGTATACTTGAGTTATCATAATAAGAGGAAGCAAAGACTTTCTTACGGAACCATTTTTTCAGGAGGAAAAACCACATGACACTGAATCAGATTCTCTATTTCCGAAAGGTCGCCCGGCTGGAAAATTATCACCAGGCGGCAGAGGAGCTTTATATTTCCCAGCCATCCCTGAGCCGTTCGATGGCCGCCCTTGAAAGTGAGCTTGGAATCACGCTGTTTGAAAAGAAAGGGCGCGGTGTTGTCCTTACCAATGCCGGCCGTCTTTTCCTGGAGCATGCAGACCGGATCGCAGGCGACTGTGACATTGCGGCAGGCAAGATGAAAGAACTCGCCTCCGGTGGCGGAAAAATCAACATCGGTTATATTTTTCCACTTGCCGGACATTATATTCCGCACAATGTCCGCACCTTTCTGGACCAAGAAGAAAACAAAAATGTTGCCTTTAGCTTTTGGCAGAACCATACCCCGGCCATTGCACAGAAGGTGAAATCCGGCGAACTCGATCTTGGGTTTGGCGGCTTTTTAAAGCGCGACGACATGGAGTTTTTTCCGTTGATCCAGCAGCCGCTTGTCATCGTGTCCCCGGAACAGCATCCGATTGCCGACGAACCGGAGGTTCCGCTTGTAAAGCTTACCCGTTATCCGGTGATCGGCTACGACCGCGCATCCTGGATGGGGGCCTACACCGGTCATCTCTACCGCAAATATCAGCTTCATCCCAATATTATCATGGAATGCCCGGATGAATATTCGATTGTGGCACTGGTACGCGAAAACTTCGGCATCGCGCTCATGCCGCGAACCGATATTCTGGAACAGGCAGACGGTATCCGCATCCATACACTGAAAGGTCTCGAGATTTATCATCAGACTTTTATGTTCTGGATGAAGAACCGCTACCGGCTTCCGGCTGTCGAACGGTTTACCGAATACATGAAACAGCACGCTGACATTATCGAAGAGTCCAGAAACGATAGCGAAAACGTATCAAAAGTTTATCTGAAAGATATTGTTAATTTTTAGTCGAAAGAGTTATGATGGATTTGTCACAAACAGAGGATTACCGCTCATGTAATGAATAAGGAGAAATTTTCATGAAGAGTGCTTACCCAAAAATTTTTGAACCAATTACCATCAAACGAACAACGATTAAAAACCGTATTGCAATGACCCCGATGGGAACCAACTACGGTGAGACAAGCGGTGAGATGAGTAACCGTCATATGAATTATTACTCTCTCCGCGCAAAAGGCGGCGTTGGTCTTATTATTCTGGAGAACGCCAACATCGAGTACCCGGTCGGTTCCAACGGAACCAGCCAGATCCGTATCGACCACGACAGCTTTATGCCGCGCTACTATCAGTTAGTCGAAAATCTTCATAAAAACGGTGCTACCGTAGCAATTCAGATCAACCACGCCGGAGCTTCCGCATCTTCCGCAAGAACCGGTATGGAAACCGTTTCTTCTTCCAACATCCCGACAAAAGCCGGCGGAGAAACCCCTCGCCCGATGACAAAAGAAGAAATCATGACAACCGTGAAAAAATACGGCGAGGCTGCAAAACGTGTGCAGGCCATCGGCTTTGATGCCATTGAAATCCACTGCGGCCACTCCTACCTGATGAGCCAGTTCATCTCCCCGTATTACAATAAAAGAACCGATGAATTCGGTGGTTCTGTAGAAAACCGCCTGCGCTTCCCACGTATGGTTCTCGAAGAAGTACGTAAAAACGTCGGACCGTGGTTCCCGATCATCGTTCGTATCTCTGCTGAGGAGCGTGTTCCGGGAGGAAATACTCTGGAAGATACCCTCGAGTACCTCGAGTACCTGGATGAGTTCGTAGATATGTATGACGTATCCTGCGGCCTCAACCCATCCCTGCAGTATCAGATCGACTCCAACTTCCTGCCGGATGGATGGCGTTCCTACATGGCAAGAGCCGTAAAAAATAAATTCAAAAAGCCTGTGATCAATGCTGGTAACTACCGTGACCCGAAGGTCGTTGAAAAAGTTCTCGAGAGCGGCGATGTAGATATCGTCGGAATGGGACGCGGCCTGATCGCTGAGCCGAACTGGGTGAAAAAAGTTGAGAACGGCGAGGAAGATCTTCTTCGGAAATGTATCTCCTGTAACGTTGGATGTGCCGGAAACCGTATCGGCGTCAACCGCCCGATCCGTTGTACCGTAAACCCGGCTGTTCCGGAAGGCGATATTTACAAAGCACTGAAAGTAAATAAAAACTGTAACGTTGTTGTTGTCGGCGCCGGTACTGCCGGTATGGAAGCAGCCTGCACCGCAGCAGAAGTCGGATGCAACGTTTTCGTACTTGAGAAAAACGATCACATCGGCGGTCTTTCCACTTTCATCTCCGATCTTCCAAGCAAGACCCGTATGAAAGATTTCCCGAAATACCTTGAGGCAAGAGCTGCAAGACTGAAAAACCTGTATATTTTCCTCAACACCGAAGCTACGGTGGATAAGATCAAACAGTTCAAACCGGACATCATTGTAAACTCCACCGGTTCCGTTCCGCTTGTTCCGCCGATCAAAGGCCTGAAAGAGAACATCGATGCCGGAAACGTAAATACCATCTTTGGTATGATCAACAATGTAAACGCTGGAAAATATCCGGAAGAAGCCTGTCAGGGCAAGAAAGTCGTTGTAGTCGGCGGCGGTTCCGTAGGACTTGACGTTATCGAGTACTTCGCACCAAGAGGAGCTGAGTGCACCATCATCGATATGCTGCCGCAGATCGGTATGCTTGCAGATCCGATCACCAAATGCTCCATGCGTGAGACCCACGACAAATATGGCGTAAAAGAGTATGTCAACACTGCTCTTCAGGAAGTAAAAGAAAATGCATTCACCGTAAAACTTCCAGACGGAACCATCCAGGATCTCACCTTCGATTACGGATTCAACTGCCTTGGAATGCGCTCCAACAACCCGATTCTTCCGGAGCTTCAGGAAGCATTCGCCGATACCCATACTTATATTTATACCATCGGCGATTCCGTCCGCGCACGCCGCATCATGGAAGGTACCATGGAAGGCCGCGCGATCCTGAATGTACTGGAGTCCCAGGGATACCTGCATCTGGAGCCGCTTGAGTAAGTATCGACTTTAAGCAGCCCGACAAAAAACTGTATATCATCTGCTGCGCTGCCTCTTTTTCAAACCGAAACAGCGCAGCATGAAAAAAGAAAAGAGGAAAATATCATGCCAAATATTACAGGACATACCGAATTAGTTGGATTAATGGCTTACCCGATCCGTCATACCCAGTCTCCGACAACCCACAACCTTGCATACGACAAAAACGGAGATGATGTCATTCAGCTTGCTTTCGAGGTTGATAACGATTCTTTAAAAGATGCTGTGCAGAGTATCCGCGCGCTGAAAATGCTCGGTTCCAATATTTCCATGCCAAACAAAACTGTTGTCCACAAATATCTGGACGAAGTAGATGAAGCAGCTAAGTTATGCGGCGCTATCAATACCGTAGTCAACCTCCGCGACGAAAACGGTCAGGTAACCGGAAAACTGAAAGGCTACAACACCGATGGTATGGGATACTGGCAGGCACTGACCGAAGAGGGCATTGATTTCAAGGGAATGAAGATGGTCCTGATCGGAACCGGCGGTGCTGCTACTGCAATTGCAGTGCGCGGTGCTCTGGATGGAGTTGCAGAAATTGAAATCTTCAACATCAAAGACAAATTCTACAGCCGTGGAGAGGAAATTGTTGATCTGATCAATAAGAACACCAACTGCAAGGCTACCATGAACGATCTGGCAGACAAAGACCTCCTGAAAGAAAAAATGCACGCAGCTGACCTGTTCTGCGATGCTACCGGCGTAGGAATGCATCCACTCGAAGACCTTTCCAACATTCCTGATCCTTCCTTCTTTAAAAAAGATCTCATCGTAACGGATACCGTTTACGCTCCGCGCGAAACCGTTATGATGAAACAGGCAAAAGAAGCAGGATGTGAGAAAGTATTCAACGGCATGGGCATGATGCTGTTCCAGGCACTCATCGCAATCAAGCTGTACACCGGAAAAGATACTCCGGTTGACTACATGAAAGAGAAACTTGGAATCTGATTTCCGGGCGAATCTTTTCCATCTTAAACCTTAATCAAAAACCAACACGAAAAGAGGAAATGAACTTTGCGTCATTTCCTCTTTTTTTCTTGCTTTCTTTCGGCATCTGGAGTATAATTCACTTCATATAGTAGCAGTTTAAAGTGCTACAGCACGATTTATCATCATGCGGAAATACGAGGAGAGAGAGGATTTCAAACTATGTCAAAACACATCACAGGACACACCGGATTATTATGTTTACTCGGAAGCCCGGTTGCACACAGTGTTTCTCCGGAAATGCACAACGAAGCATGCGACCAGCTCGGCCTTGATTATAGCTACCTTGCCTTTGATGTACCGGAAGACAAAATGCCGCAGGCAGTCGAAGGACTCCGCACCATGGGTGCAAGAGGCTGGAACATCACCATGCCTGGCAAAAATATCATGTGCAAATTGGCAGACAAGGTTTCTCCTGCTTCGGAGATCTCCGGCGCATGTAATACCATCGTCAACGACAACGGCGTTCTCACCGCTTACACCACCGACGGTGTCGGCTTCATGAGAGCAGTTGCAGAAAACGGCGTAGACATCATCGGCAAAAAGATGACTCTGCTCGGTGCCGGCGGCGCTGCTACTGCAATCCTGGTACAGGCAGCCCTCGACGGCGTAGCTGAGATCAATGTATTCAACGTCAGAGACAATTTCTTCGGAAGAGCCGAGGAAATCGTTGCAAAACTCAATGAGCGTACTTCCTGCAAGGTTACCCTGCACGACTTCTCCGATCCGGAAGTCCTTCGCGCATCCATCGCAGACAGCGCCATTCTTGTCAACGGAACTTCCGTCGGAATGGCTCCAAAAACCGAAAACACCATCATCACCGACACAACGATGTTCCACAAAGACCTCTTCGTTTTCGATGTGATCTACAATCCGCAGGAAACCCGCCTGCTGCGTGAGGCAAAAGAGACTGGATGCAAGACCGGAAACGGTATGTACATGCTGTTATACCAGGGAGCTGCTTCCTTCAAACTGTGGACTGGCGAGGATATGCCGGTTGAGATCATCAAAGAGAAATACTTCTCCGGAAAATAAAATATCACGCAATTTCAAAAGGCTTCTGCCCCGGATTTTCATCCGCCGGCAGAAGCCTTTTTTATCATCCTGAAGTATGGGTCAGCCCGCTTTCTGTACTTCGTCGAGCTGTGCCGTATACAGTTTGTAGTAATATCCCTTCTTTGCCATCAGTTCGTCGTGCGTTCCGCTCTCCATGATGCCGCCGTTGTCGATATACATGATCTTATCGCAGTTGCGGATCGTGGACAGACGGTGGGCGATAATGAACGATGTTCTGCCCTTCAGCATCGCATTGAGGCCCGTCTGCAGTGCTTTCTCGGTCTGCACGTCGATACTCGAGGTTGCCTCATCGAGAATCAGAATCGCCGGATCCGAAAGCAGCGTTCTCGCAAACGAGATCAGCTGTTTCTGGCCCTGGCTCAGCATGGAGCCGCGCTCCCGCACCTCGGTCTGATAGCGGTCCGGCATTTTGCTGATGAACTCATCCGCGCAGACGGTTCTGCTTGCCTTCACGATCTCTTCCCGTGTCGCATCCAGCTTTCCGTAGCGGATGTTGTCCTCGATGTCTCCCGAGAAAATAAAGCTGTCCTGCATCATAATACCCATCTGTTCACGCAGCGAATGAATTGTCACCTGTGAGATGTCCTGGCCGTCGATCAGGACGCGGCCGCCGTTGACATTGTAGAACCGGGAGATCAGATTGACAATCGTACTCTTTCCGGCTCCCGTCGGTCCGACAAGCGCCACACTCTCACCCGGTTTTACCGTAAACGAAACGTCTTTTAAAATCTGCTTCGATTCATCGTACGAGAAGTTGACATGGTCAAACGTCACCTCACCGCGGATCTCCGGCATTTTTACGGCGTTCTCCGCATCTTTTACCGTTACCGGCTCGTCCATTGTCTCGAAGATACGCTCCAGGTAAGCGATATTGTTGATAAAGTTGTTGAAGATATTTCCAAGGTTCATGATCGGCTGCCAGAAATACGATGCATAGCTGGAAATCGCCACGATGGTACCGAGTGATTTGCTGCCCTGCCCGAACAGCACAAGGCCTGCTAAGAAGATCGCCGCGCGCACGCAGACGGAAATCGAATCGATGCCCGGCCATACCAAGTTGGAATAACGCACCGCCGTGTTCCACGTTCTGCGGCAGTCCTGTGAAAGATCTTTGAAAATCTCCGCATTTTCATCCTCTCTCGCAAAGATCTGTGTAATACGGGCTCCAACGATATTTTCCTGCAGATACGCATTCAGGTTTGAGTTCTTATTTGAAACTGCCTGCCATGCCCGTCTCTGTTTATTCTTGATCCAGACCATGAACACGCACAGCACCGGCACGCCGCAGAGAACGACGAGCGCCATCTGCACATCGACCAGGAACATGAAAATGACGATGAACAGCAGATTGAAACACTCCAGCACAATGTTGATCAGTCCATTCGAAAGCATATCCGATACCGAGTTGACGTAGTTGACCACACGGATCAGAATTTTGCCGTGCGGGCGGTCGTCGTAATACTGGAACGGCAGCTCCTGCAGATGCTCAAACAGGTCTTTTCGGATATCGTAAATGATATTCTGGCTGACATCCACCATGATACGGCTTCGGATCGTCGTGAAAATGACGCTGACGACGTAGATACCGACGAGCATTCCGACCAGAGAAAACAAAAGTTTCTCGTTTTGGTCCGGAATCGCAAGGTCCAGTGCCCGCTGGATAATCATCGGCGCAACGTAGCCGAACGCGCCGCCGATGCCGCTTAAGAGAATCGCCACAACCATCCGGCCCGCGTATTTTTTAATATAAGATGATGCCCGGAGTAAGTGTCTGATGTCAAAAGGTTCTTCGAGCACTTCATCCTGCTTGTATGTATTTTTTGCCATTGCTTCCCCCTCCTACAGTTCATCCACACCGGTCTGCAGTTTCACCAGTTCGTAGTAATAGCCCTTCTTTTCCATCAGCTCCTCGTGCGTTCCCATCTCCTTGATGTAACCGTTCTGCAGCACGATAATTTTGTCCGCCGTCTTTGTGGTGGAGATTCGCTGCGCGATGATAACTTTCGTGCACAGGAAATCCAGTTCTCGTAAGGAATGCTGGATCTGTTTTTCCGTCTCCATATCGACGGCCGATGTCGTGTCGTCAAGAATCAGGATCGACGGACGGATGGCCAGCGCTCTCGCCAGGGAAATTCTCTGCTTCTGCCCGCCTGAAAGACCGACGCCGCGCTCACCGACCAGAGTGTCATAGCCCTCCGGCATCTTCGAAATAAAGTCTGCCGCGGCAGAATATTTTGCAAATTTAATGACCTCATTCATCTTGATCGAGTCATCGCCGTAAGCAATGTTGCCCTCGATCGTATCAGAATACAGCAGGACATCCTGCGTCGCAAGTCCGATGTGTTTCCGGAGGTCATACAGCTTCAGATCTTCCACCGGAATACCGTCGATTCGGATCTGGCCCTCTGTCGACTCGTAGAAACGCGGAATCAGGTTGATGAGGGATGTCTTTCCGCATCCCGTCTCTCCCATGACCGCCACGGTCTCATTCGGGTTAACCGTAAACGAAATGTTATGCAGAACCGGCAGATCACCGTCCTCATACTGGAACGAAACGTTGTCGAACTCGATTTTTCCCTCGAAGCGTTCCGGGTGTGCCACTGCATTTTCCTCGTCCTTGATCTTCGCCTCGGAGTAATACAGCTCCATGACTTTTTTTGAAGCCGCCGAGAACCGCTGGAACTCGTTCATGATATTTCCCATCTGGCGCATCGGGTTTGCGATTGCCCAGATGAGGCCGGAGAATGCCACATAATCACCCATGGTCAGCTGGCCCTTAATCATAAAGACACCGCCGACTGCCAGCAGGACAACCGGCATCAGGTTAGCGATACTCTCGACAAACGGGAAGAATTTCAGCCATACCATCGCGGTTGCTTTGTTTGTCTCCGCGTAATCGGTATTAGCGCGGTCGAATTTCTCGATCTCGTACTCTTCTCTTGCAAACGCCTTGACGACGCGGTTTCCGGAGATATTCTCCTGCGCACACGTATTCATCTGTGCCAGCTTTTCACGCAGTGCCGCATGCATCGGGGCAACACGGTTGCGGAACAGATAGATGATCCAGAATACAAACGGCGAAATCACAAGTATGCAGAGCGCCAGCTTCCAGTTCGTGTACAGGAAGAAAATGGCCGCTGCCGCGAACAGGGAAAACGACTCAATCACCATTCGGATGACCCATGCGACCATATGGCGGACGGCATCGAGGTCTCCGGTCAGACGCGTCATCAGATCGCCGGTACGGTACGTGCTGTAAAACGTCATATCCTGCCGCTGGATTTTGTCATACAGGTAATTCCGCACCCGGTACAGGACGCTCTGTGATACGTGCTCGTAAATCATACAGCTGCCGTAGACAATAACGACACGCAGAAACGTGAAGCCAATCATCGCAATCAGCAGACGGTAAAACAGATCCCGGTGTGTCTGCAGATTCTGCACTGCATTTTCACCTGTCAGAAACAGGTCAACAATTTTTCCCGAAAAATATGGAATCGTAAGCTGCAGAACGTTATATAATACCGTTCCGATCATGCCGATCAGATACAGCGCACGCTTTCCTTCCATGTTTTCCCACAGCCATTGGATTTTGGTTTTCGGGAATGGTTTTGTGCTGCTTTTCATTTTTTTCATATCCCCCCTTATCTTCTGAAAATCAAAAGGTTTCTGCATTTTTCTCTTTCAAATGCTTTCGCCATTGTATCAATTTTCATTTCATTATGATATAATGCGACTGTATAAAAATAGAACGTTTCTATCTTCATGCACGATTCTTTTGAATGATCCTCGTAATTTTTTGCAGAACTTTTTAACCGGAACAGGAGAAATTTACTTTTGAAAAATCTATTTGAATACAGTGATATCCTGCGCTCACCGATCGAGGCATTTTCCTGCAGCTCGGAAACCTTTTCCATGCCGGTGGTATCACACTGGCACTATTTTACTGAAGTACTTTATCTGCAGGAAGGCTCGCTCCTTGTGAGCTGCAACGATGTTGTCTATCCGATGGAGGCCGGCTCTTTCATCCTTTTTCCGCCGCAGGCAGTCCATGCGCTTGCCGCGGATCATGACAAACCGTTTCGCTTTTTCTGCGTAAAATTCAATCTGAACCGGATTCATCTCACCGGAAGCTATCTTCCGAACCTGAGCTTTGCGTTCCATAAGGTTGCCTCCATGACGCATCCTTCCCTGCTCTTTACGCAGATGGATCTTCCGGGGCTCGGCCTGAACGATTTTTTCACAACCATTGAAAAAGAATCCCATGCGAAACAGTACGGCTACGACGCGTATATTTATTCGCTGTTTTCGACACTGTTTCTGCGCCTTCTGCGGACGTGGCACTGCCAGGGAATCTGTTTTGATCTCGAAACCATCTCCGAGAGTGAAGAGAAAAGTATGCAGGACATTCTCGTCTACATCGACCGTCATTCACAGGAGAATATCAACATCGAAGAGCTGGCGCATAAATACAATATGAGCTATTCGTACTTTGCCAAGCTGTTTTTAAAACACTATGGGCAGAGCTGCAAGCAGTATATCGAATTTATCCGTTTGAACAAGGTCGAGAACCTGCTCCTCTTTACCGATTATGACCTGAACTTTATTGCCACCGAGACCGGCTTTGCAGACTGCAGCCACCTGATCCGTACGTTCAAAAAACGGTATCAGATCACCCCGCGGCAGTTCCGGCAGGAGCATCAGTCCACAGTGTCCTCGTCGCTTCCGGCGAAGCTGGGATAACCCCATAATATAGTAATAAAAAAGGCGGCATACCGTTTTCCCCCTGAAACTTTCAGAAAGAAAATCCGGTATGCCGCCTTTTCATATCTTAAATTTTCTGATTTAAACTTCTTAGATGTTGAGCAGATCGCTGAATACTTTCAGTGCTCCGTCTGTCTCGTGAGCCAGAACGCGTTTTGCAAGGACTTTACCAAGCTGTACGCCTTCCTGGTCGAAGCTGTTTACGTTCCACAGGAATCCCTGGAACATGATCTTATTCTCGAAGTGTGCAAGCAGTGCTCCCAGCGTCTTCGGATTTACCTGATCTCCGATGATGATGCTGGACGGACGGCCGCCTTCGAAGTTTTTGTTTTTATTCTCATCTGCTTTACCGCAGGCAAATGCAACGATCTGAGCTGCTACGTTTGCGCAGAGTTTCTGCTGGCTGGTGCTGCCCTGGATGTCGACATCGGTCTCCATCTGGTTATTGCGGAATCCTACAAACTGCAGCGGAACGATATCAGTTCCCTGATGCAGCAGCTGATAGAAAGAATGCTGTCCGTTGGTACCTGGCTCGCCGAAGAGAACCGGACCGGTCGGGTAATTGACCGGCTCGCCGAAGCGGTTGACCGATTTACCGTTGGACTCCATATCTACCTGCTGTAAGTGAGCCGGGAAACGGTTCAGTGCCTGGGAGTACGGAAGAACTGCAGTGCTTGGATAGCCAAGAACGTTTCTCTCGTAAACACCGATCAGCGCATCGAGCATCTCCGGGTTCTGTAATACGTCTTTGTTTGCAGAAAGTTTATCTTCTGCTGCAGCGCCCTCGAGGAATGCTGCGAATACTTCCGGTCCGAAAGCCAGGGACAGAACAGCGCCGCCGACTGCGGATGTGGAAGAATAACGGCCTCCGATGTAGTCATCCATGAAGAATGCTGCCAGATAGTCGTCGCTCTTTGCCAGCGGAGAAGTCTCACTGGTAACGGCGATCATGTGCTTGGATGCATCCAGGCCTGCATTTTTCAGAGCGTCTTTTACGAAAGACTCGTTGGTCAGAGTCTCCAGTGTGGTTCCGGATTTGGATACCAGAACAAAGATGGAATGTGCTACGTCGATCGAATTCAGAACAGCTGCTGCGTCATCCGGGTCAACGTTGCTGATGAATTTTGCTTCCATTTTGAAGCAGCCGTTTTTCTTTGCCCAGTTTTCCAGAGCCAGATACATCGCACGCGGGCCAAGGTCGCTTCCGCCGATACCGATCTGCACAACGGTAGTGAATTTTTCACCTGCTGCGTTAGTGATCTCACCTGCATGTACTTTGTTCGCGAACTCTGCAATGCGGTTCTGCTGCTCTACGTAGAAAGCACGTTTGTCTACGCCGTCTGCCGTAACGGTGTTTCCGAGCTGGCCGCGGGTCAGCTGATGAAGCACGAGACGGTTCTCTCCGGTGTTGATGACAGCACCGTTGTAAAGCTCCTCAAATTTTTCAGAAAGCTGTGCCTCTTCTGCCAGTTTTACGAGTGCGGCAAGGACATCCTCATTCACCTGTTTTGCTGCGTAGTTATACGCAAGTCCTTCTGCCATCGGAACGCTGTAAGATTTTACGCGCTCTGCTCCGTTTTCGCCGGACATCACCTCGGCAAGATTGACACGCTCCACTTTTTTCAGCTCCTCAAAAGAAGCCAGTTTATCAAGATTGTTCCAGGTAACCATTGTTAAGTTCCTCCTGTTTTTTATTTTGTCTCTCTATTCCGTCCACGGAAACATTTTTATTCCCGCTATTATACCAATGAAACAGACTGCTTACTAAAAACAGTCTGTTTCGTGATATTTTTTTATTTCGTATAGTTATAAGAAAGAGCTCTTGCGATCTCCCACTGATATTCCGGCAGAGTCTTTGTCATGGACAGTGCCTCATCAATATCGTAATCTACATACTCACCGTTCTTGTATGCAACAACGCGGTCTGTTTTGCCTTCCAGAAGAAGGTCAACTGCGTAAGCACCCATGATGGACGCATATACACGGTCTTTACATGTCGGGCTTCCTCCACGCTGCATATGTCCAAGGATCGTTGCACGGGTCTCGATGCCGGTTGCAGCTTCGATTCTGCGCGCCATGCTGGTGGAATGGCCGATGCCCTCAGCATTTACGATGATATGATGTTTTTTGCCTTTTCTACGGTTCTCGATGATGTTGTTGATGATCTTCTGCTCATCGTAATCGTATTTCTCCGGAAGAAGAATATCCTCTGCGCCGTTTGCGATACCGCACCACAGAGCGATATATCCGGCATTACGTCCCATAACCTCGATGATCGAGCATCTCTCATGGGAAGTGGAAGTATCTCTTACTTTATCAATGGCTTCCATTGCAGTGTTTACCGCGGTATCAAAACCGATGGTATATTCTGTGCAGGCGATATCCAGGTCAATGGTTCCCGGTACACCTACGGTGTTAATTCCAAGAGCTGCCAGTTTCTGCGCTCCTGCAAAAGATCCGTCTCCGCCGATAACTACCAGTCCGTCGATGCCGTGTTTTCTGCAGACATCTGCAGCACGTTTCTGGCCTTCCGGTGTACGCATCTCTGCGCAGCGGGCGGTATAAAGGATGGTACCTCCGCGCTCGATGGTGTCGGATACATCGCGGGCTGTCATGTCGATGATTTCTTCGTTCATCAGTCCGTCGTAGCCTTTCAGGATACCTTTCATCTGAACGCCCTTCTGCAGACCTCTTCTTACGGCTGCACGGATCGCTGCGTTCATACCTGGTGCATCACCACCGCTGGTAAGCACTCCGATTGTCTTTACCTTGTTAGTCGTTGCCATATGAATTCCTCCATCTCATCACACACATTAATAAACGAGTAGTTTTATTTATTAATCACACACAGTTTTATTTTAAAGCATTCAGGCCCTTTTTTCAATACTCTTTTCTACAACTTTCACGTTTCCGGTACCGAATTTTGCCTGAAGTGACGCCACCAGACGGGCATCTGCCTGCACATTGCGGCTCGGCGGCAGTTTTTTCATCGCTTTGATCGATTTGATGTAAAGAATCACGCTGTCCTTGCCGTCAGATTCATGCAGCATCTGGTACAGATCCGCCACTTCTCTCTCGTACGTTTCCTTGTCCGGGAACTGGATCCAGAGCTCTTTCGGGATGCCTGCAAACGGGAAAATTTTCTCGCAGATCAGCTTGCTCGGCTTATCATCCTCCGCGGAAACACGGCCCTGGATGAAGACACGCGCATCGGTCTGCATCATCGCTGCGTTTTTCTCGTAATCGCGCGGGAATACGACGATTTCCATACTGCCGACGAGGTCCTCGAGTGTGAGAAATGCCATTGTCTTGTTATTCTTTGTATATTTGATTTTTTTATCCGTGATAATGCCGCCGACAATCTCTTTCGCGCCGTCGGTGACGGATGGGAAACCCGTCTCCTCATCCGGCTGGAAGTCTGTCGTTACCGCGGAAATGTTCTTCCGCCAGCACTCCTCCTGCTCCTCGAGCGGATGACCGCTGACGTAGATGCCGAGCACCTCTTTTTCGAGCGCCAAAAGATCACTCTTTTCGTATTCTCCGACATCCGGGTACACCGTTTCATACGACCGTTTGGTCGTCTCATCTACGAAGTCAAACAGACTCATCTGGCCGCTTAACGAATCTTTTTTCTCGCGCGCCACATCATCGAGCACATTGGCGTAGACGAACATGAGCTGCTTTCTCGTCACGCCGAAGCAGTCGAATGCGCCCGCCTTGATAAAGTTCTCGACGGTCCGCTTGTTGACTTCTTTTCCGCTCAGGCGCTCCGCGAAATCCTTTAACGAGCGGAACGGTCCGTTTGCACTCCGCTCCTCCACGATCGCCTCCATGACCGGCTTTCCGATGCCTTTGACCGCCGCCATGCCATAGCGGATCGCCTGGCCGTCCACCGTGAATTTTCCTTCGCTTCGGTTGATGTCCGGCGGCAGAATGGAAATGCCCATCTGGCGGGAACTCAAGATATACTCTGCGACTTTTCCCGGGTTATCGATGCAGGAGGTCATCAGAGCCGCCATGAACTCAACCGGGTAATAGTATTTCAGCCATGCCGTCTGGTACGATACGAACGCGTACGCCGCCGCATGGGATTTGTTGAAGGCGTATTTCGCGAAGTCGATCATCTCGTCGTAGATCTTGTTCGCTGTCTTCTCATCAATGCCGTTTTTGATACAGCCCGGCACGCCCTCGGCCTCGTTTCCATAAACGAAATTCTGGCGCTCTTTTTCCATGACGGATGCCTTTTTCTTCGACATCGCACGGCGCACCAGATCGGCCCGTCCAAGCGAATAGCCCGCCAGTGCCTGTACGATCTGCATAACCTGTTCCTGGTAGACGATACAGCCGTACGTCGGCTCCAGAATCGGTTTTAAGAGCGGTGTATCGTACGTAACGGATTCCGGGTTGTTTTTTCCTTTGATGTACTGTGGAATAAAATCCATCGGGCCCGGCCGGTACAGGGAAATTCCGGCGATGATATCCTCGAGGCTCTGCGGTTTTAACTCCTTCATGAAGTTTTTCATTCCCGCACTCTCGAGCTGGAACACACCGACCGTTTTCGATGCGCCGATCATGCCGAGCACTTTCGGATCGTTGTAATCGATGTGAAGCAGATCAATTTTCTTATTGCTGTAACGCTCTGCGAGCTTTGTCGCATTCTGAATGACGGTCAGGGTCCGAAGTCCTAAGAAGTCCATTTTCAGAAGTCCCAGTTCCTCGAGCGTCGTCATCGTGAACTGTGTGACGATCGTTCCGTCGCTTCCTCGCGAGAGCGGCACAAATTCCACCAGCGGACGCGAGCCGATGACAACACCGGCGGCGTGCATCGACGTGTGGCGCGGCAGACCTTCAAGTCTCCGTGACATGTCGATCAGATGTGCAACCTCTTCATTGCCCTGGTACAGCTCCCGCAGCTCGTGGTTCATCTGCAGTGCCTTGTCGATCGTGATATTCAGCTCATTCGGAATCATCTTCGCGATCGAATCGACCTGTGCATACGGCATATCCAGCACACGGCCGACATCGCGGATGACACCGCGCGCCGCCAGTGTACCGAATGTGACGATCTGTACAACGCGGTCCTTGCCGTATTTTCTCGTTACATAGTCGATGACCTCCGGGCGGCGTTCGAAGCAGAAATCCACGTCGATATCAGGCATGGTAACTCGTTCCGGGTTCAGGAAACGCTCGAACAGGAGCTGGTACCGCATCGGGTCCAGCTGTGTGATGCCAAGGGTGTAGGAAACAATACTTCCGGCCGCCGATCCTCGTCCCGGTCCGACCATGATGTCGTGGTCGCGCGCAAATTTGATGAAATCCCACACGATCAGGAAGTAATCGACGTAACCCATCGTTTTGATCGTATCAAGCTCGTATTTCAGCCGCGCTTTCAGTTCATCCGTCGCCGGGTGATACCGTTCCTCGAGGCCGTCGTAGCAGAGCTTATTTAAGTATTCCCAGGAAGTGTATCCTTCCGGCACATCGAATTTCGGAAGTTTTGTGACACCAAATTCGATCTCCACATTACACCGGTCTGCAATTTTCTGTGTATTTTCGATTGCCTGCGGTGCATACGGGAAGAGCGATGCCATCTCCGCCTCGGATTTCACGAAATACTGGCCGCCCTCGTAGCGCATGCGGTCCTCATCCGTGATCTTCTTTCCGGTCTGCAGGCACAGAAGAATATCGTGGGAATCCGCATCTTCTGCGTACGTGTAGTGAATATCATTCGTCGCCACCAGCTCGATGCCGGTTTCTGCCGAGAGGCGCATCAGCTGCTGATTGACCATCCGCTGCTCCGAGATGCCGTGATCCTGCAGTTCCAGGAAGAAATTGCCTTTTCCGAAAATCTTCTCATACCGCAGTGCGGCCTCTTTTCCCATCTCGTACTGGTTCCGCACCATCGCACGCGCCACCTCACCTGCAAGGCAGGCGGAAAGCGCGATAATGCCCTCGTGATACTTTTCCAGAATCTCCATGTCGACACGCGGCTTATAGTAAAATCCATCGATAAAGCCCGCCGAAACAATCTTCATCAGATTGGAATAGCCCGTATTATTTTCCGCCAGCAGAACCAGATGGTAGTACCGGTCCTCTCCGCGGCTGGTTTCGCGGTCGAAACGGGAACCCGGCGCCACGTAAACCTCACAGCCGAGGATCGGCTTGATGCCCTGCGCGCGGGCTTCTTTATAAAAATCGATACAGCCGAACATGACGCCGTGATCGGTGATCGCGGCGCTGTTCATGCCAAGCTCCTTGACTCTGGCAACGTACTCTTTGATCTTGTTCGATCCGTCCAGAAGGCTGTATTCGGTATGTACATGTAAATGCGTAAAACTCATCGTTTTCTCCTCTATTTTCCAAAGGCATGTTCCGTTGTCTCCAAGATCGTCTGCACCAGGCTGTCCGGCTCGATCGGCTTGGTCAGATGGCTGTTCATGCCCGCTGCGCGGCATCCCTCTTTGCTCTCTTCGGAGGACTGCGCCGTCATCGGGATGATCGGGACTTGTTTTGCTTCCGGAAGCTCCATGGTGCGGATCTGCCGCGCTGCCTCAAGGCCGCCCATCACAGGCATCATCAGATCCATTAAAATCACATCAAATTTCTGCGGATTCGCCGCATACTTTTCGACCGCCTCGCGGCCGTTCCATGCCTCTTCCACCGTCGCACCGTGATCGGTCAGGTAAAACTCGGCGATTTCCATGTTGATCTCATTATCCTCGACAAGCAGAACGTGGAAGCGGACAAGCTCTTTTCCTGCGATCCGTGTCTTTACTTCCTGAATCCGCTGTCCCTCGCAGTCAATGTAAAACGGAAGCCGGAATACATACGTCGTTCCGACGCCCTGCTGGCTCGTTACCTCGATCGTGCCCTGCATTTTTTCGATCAGTTCTTTGACGATCGACATGCCAAGGCCCGTTCCCTTGTACTGCGTTCTCGCACCGGACTTCTCCTGTGTGAACGGATGGAACAGCTCTTTTTCGATAAATTCGCTGCTCATTCCGATGCCGCTGTCCGTGATGCGGAACTCGTAGACGACCCGGGTTCCGTCGCAGGAGACTTCGCCCGCATACGTATCGATCATTCCACCCGGCTTGTTGTACTTGATTGCATTGCTGAAGAGATTCAGCATAATCTGCCGCAGGCGCAGCGGACTGCCGATCAGTCTCGTGTGCGTCAGCTCACCGCGGTGCGTACAGTGGGTAATGCCCATCTCCGTAATCTGCGCATTGACAAGGGATGCCACATCATCCATCAGATGCGTCAGGTCAAAAGAAGCGCTCTCGATCGTCTCTTTTCCGGACTCCAGCTTATTCATATCGAGCACATCGTTGACGAGTGCCAGCAGATGGCTTGCGGAAAGATTGATTTTATCGAGGCAGTCGTCCACTTTTGCCTCATCCTGCCGGTTTTTGCGGATGATATCCAGCATGCCCATAATGCCATTGATCGGCGTGCGCACATCGTGGCTCATGCGGTTCATAAATTCTGTTTTTGCACGACTTGCACTGTCTGCAGCTCTAAAGGCATCCTGAAGCTGTATCTTCTCCCTCTCTTCCCGGCTGTGGAACTCTGACGTATCACGGAAAAGGATCATGCCGTGTACCACAACGCTCTCCCGCTTTGTCTTTCGGTCGTAAACGGTATCCTGTGACATAAGAACCGTCTTCTGCAACCATATTCTTCTGCCGGACTCATCTGTTTCCTGATACTCCACGACTACCTGCTTATCTCCGTTTTCAAAGCGCTGCAGCAGTTTCTTCGAGGAATCCACAATGCGGTATGATTCCAATGTCTCCTCCGCGACAAAAGCACTGCATTCCCCGCAGTATTTCTCGTAGGAACACGGCAGATCTATATTGAGGCCAAATTTCTTCTGCCCGCTGTGGTAAAAAATCTGCTCCAGCGAATCATTCGTCAGATCAACGGCGAACACGGCCTCGGCCGTCTCGAGAAGTGCCTCGGCGTAGTGGCTGTTTTCAATGATCGACTGTTTCATCTGTTCATAGTATTGGTCGAGCTGTTCTTTTTCATTCCGAGCAGCTTCCTCATTGAAGCGGAACCGCTCAAAGCCCATCAGAAAATGGTGCAGTCCGCCGTCCTCGGCCGCGTCGTAGAACAGAATGGTGACTTTTCCCCGGCAGAGCGCTTCCCCTTCGCTGCCCTCCCGATACTCGCACAGAATTTCTACGCTCTCTTCTCCCTTCTGATAGCACTCCTTCAGATGGGTAAGATCCAGCATTCTACGCATTTCCTTTCTCTTTTCCTCATCCGTGATGCCCTGCACAATATGCTCGGCCGCACCGGTATAGCTGCCGTCCTCGGCAAGGAAAAAGCCCGAAACGGCGCGCAGAATCCGGTACTGGTCCTGTCTTGCATTGCAGTAAATACAGTTGGAAAAATGGTATCCCTTTTTCTTTACGACGTCCAGCGCTTCCAGGCTGATCTTTCGCTCTGCGGCGGCTTCTTCCATCTTCGCGCGGTTTTTGTCGATATACATGTTCTGGTCCGCATGGCGGAACAGTTCCCGGATATCACAGTCTTCAAATTCCGTGGACAGTGCATAGCCTCCGGCGTAGCTGATCGGCATCTCCGGGTGCTGGCGGGAATATTCTGCCGTCTGCGTGCGGATGTGATTCATGCACGCTTCCACTTCTTCGCGGTTCAGTCCGCGCAGAATGGCAAGAAACTCATCTCCGCCGTTTCTTCCGACGAAATACTCCTCCGGGACTGCTTTTCGAAGCTGAACGGCAAAGGAACGGATATATTCGTCTCCCTTGTCGTGACCCAGACTGTTGTTGATCGTGCGCAGATTGTTGAGGTCAAACACGCAGACCGCATACACGCCGGAAATTTCTTCTCCTCCGTCGCTTCCCTCCAGAATCTCTTCGCATTTATTTTTATTTGGCAGGCCTGTCGCCTCATCGAGATAGACTTTCTTCTGCAGAATACGGTTCATCGCCGCATAGCGGACGGCCTTGATCAGCTCCATGCCGATGACAAACACCAGACCGATGATATCTCCTACTACTACCTGCTCCAGCTTCTTCAGCGAAGACGCCATTCTCTGCGAATACGCTTCCGCAAGGCCCGTCGCCTCGTCACAGATTTTGAAAAAGGTCTCACTCTTTTCGATAATCGCGGTATTCTCATATCCTTTTTCACGCACCAGCAGAATCTCTGCCTTCAGTTCTTCAAAATACGATGCCAGCTCAGTCATCTTATCCTGAAAATCCCGGTCATCCAGGCGCACCAGATCCAGCTCGCTGCTTCCGTTCTGCAGACCGTCGATATAAGCGTTGATGTCTGCAATCATCGTATCCTGCGGTTCTCCCGCATCCTCCAGCTTGATAATCCGCTGCGTTTTTCCGCGCACCAGACCGGCATAGTTGACAACGCGGGCCGTTCCCTGTATTTTCTCGACCATCGACATAATGCAGAAAAACAGAATAATCAGAATGATCGTTAAAACCGTCATTGCGGTTTTGGAAATAAAAGATGTTTTTTTCTTACTTTTCTTTTTCTTCATCGCTCTCCATCAGATCCTGTGTCATTTTTTGTCATATAGATCATATTATAAGCGCAATCCTCTCTTCGCGCAACCGCAAACCGGGCGCAGAAAAAATTTCAAGATTTTATCTGCTGTCTGACACAAAAAAACGGACACCGGAGAGGATGTGCTTCCTGTCCAGTGCCCGATTTTTTCTTATTTTGCTTTTTCTGCCGTCCAGATTTTACCGTCGCGGATGACAACCTGTTTTTCTTTCATCAGATGGCCGACCGCGCGCTTAAATGCTGCTTTGCTGAGGCCGAATTCTCTCTGAATCACTTCCGGTGATGCTTTATCATCAAATGGAAGGACACCTGCAAATTCCTCGATCACAGAAAGAACGCTCTCTGCATCGATTGCGATCTGCTCGTACGCTTTTCCGCGTGCGGACAGGGAGAGTTTTCCGTCCTCTTTGACTTCTGTAACGCGGCACTCAAGTTCCTGGCCGACATGATAGTCTGCCTGTGCTTCTCTCTTTGGAATCAGGCCGGAGTAGCGGTCATCAACAGCAACGAAAACGCCGAAGTTTCCGCTGATCTCGTAGATTCTTCCCTTTACGATATCGCCTACGACGTACGGAGAATTGGTTTTCAGGAAATGGTAAACCTTCATCGTTGCACAGAGGCGGTCGCTCTTGTCGATGTAGAGGGAAACCAGAACCTCATCACCTGGATGGAGGCGGCGGGTCTGCTGTTTAAACGGAAGAAACAGATCTTTTTCCAGACCCCAGTCCAGAAATGCTCCGATCTTTCCGGTAGCAGCTACGTTTAAGACAGCCAGCTCTCCAAGCACCAGCTTCGGCTCTCTGGTTGTCGCAATCAGACGGTCGCTGGAATCGCGGTACAGAAATACTTCCAGCTCATCTCCCTCTTTTGTTCCTTCCGGCACCTGTTTGATCGGCAGAAGAACGCGTTCCTTCTCGCCTGCTTCCCGGGTCTCCCCAAGATAAATACCGAATTCTACTTTCTTTACTACTACCAGCTTTTGCTTTCTTCCTATATTTAACATTTGACTTCCTTTCTTACTGCTCGCCGAGAGCCTTCATGCTCATCTCCTCGAGCAGGTCGCTCTTGATGTGGTACAGCTTGTCGGACAGATCCACGTAAACCTCATGCGGATTGACCAGACGTTTGGACTCCTCCCAGAGGGTATCTTTCTCTCTGGTGCAGATGTCGCGGATCTCCATGACGGATGGAGAAGTGTAGACGCATGCGCCCTTCTGGAAAATCGGAACGAGGAGCTCGCGTAAGGTGTAGGTTCCGCCTTTGATCTTCGTCTTTTTCCAGGTCTCGATCGGGTCGAAGATGATCATATCTTTGCTCTCGTCGAAGGTCTCGTCTGCGAGGCAGATCAGATCTGCACGGATCTTTCCGCTTTCTTTATCATAAATACGGAAAATGGTCTTGTTACCCGGATTTGTTACTTTCTCAGAGTTCTCGGACAACTTGATCTTTGGTGTAAATTCTGCATCCTCTTTATCCTTTGCAGCCGCCAGCTTGTAAACGCCGCCGAATGCCGGCCAGTCACCGGATGTGATCAGGTTGGTGCCGACGCCCCAGGAATTGATCTTCGCACCCTGGGTTTTGAGGCTGTCGATCAGGTACTCGTCGAGATCGCTGGATGCGGAAATAATGGCATCGCCGAAGCCCTCTGCCTCAAGCATCTGATATGCTTTCTTTGACAGATAAGCAAGGTCACCACTGTCGATACGGATGCCGTAGCCTTTCATCGGCAGGCCTGCCTCTCTCATCTCTTTGAAAACGCGGATGGCGTTCGGAACGCCAGATTCGAGAACATCGTACGTATCTACAAGAAGAATGCATGCTTCCGGATACAGTTTCGCATACGTTTTAAATGCGGTGTATTCATCAGGGAAACTCATGATCCAGCTGTGTGCGTGGGTTCCCTTGACCGGAACATCAAACATCTGTCCTGTCAGGACATTGGAGGTTCCGATGCAGCCGCCGATCATGGCAGCACGCGCGCCGTAGATACCGGCATCCGGTCCCTGTGCACGGCGGAGTCCAAACTCCATGATGCCGTCGCCCTTTGCCGCGTAAACAACGCGGGATGCTTTCGTCGCGATCAGGCTCTGATGGTTGATCATGTTCAGAATCGCGGTCTCTACAAGCTGTGCCTCCATGATCGGAGCGACAACTTTTAAGAGCGGTTCTCTTGGGAATACGACGGTTCCTTCCGGGATCGCATAGATATCTCCGGTGAAATGGAAGCCTCTTAAATACTCCAGGAAATCATCGTTGAAAATATGGAGGGAACGGAGATAGTCGATGTCATCCGGCGAAAAGTGAAGATCGCGGACATACTCGATTACCTGCTCAAGTCCTGCGCATACGGCGTATGCGCCGCCGCATGGATTCTTTCTGTAAAATGCATCAAATACCACGATCTGATCGGACGGGTTCTCGTAGTAGCCCTGCATCATGGTAAGTTCATATAAATCGGTTAACAGTGTAAGGTTCTGCGCTCTCATGGCAAATTCCCCTTTCCTCATTGTGTTTATTACGTTCGTATCGTATCTTATTCTTTCCGATTGTACCACAATCATTGAAATTCCACAACTACGTATGGCTGTCCTTTTTCATCGTTCAGCGAGATAAAACAGCCGTTTTCCGTCTCGGCGCGCAGCGGATGCAGGACGTCACCGAGGTGCGCCTGCTGTTTGTATTCGGCGCGCATCCGACGCACGGTGAAGTTCTTCGGAAGGCATTCACCGGCAAGGGAAATGAACTGTGCGTTGTTGACGTGGTGGTTCGTATCGAGGTTGTGCGGCCGCACCGGGAACGGTTCGCCGATGAAATCTGCTTCCGGCATTTTCACTTTGCGCTCGCCGAAATCCTCGTCGATCGGATCGTCAATGCCATAGGCGTCTGTCGTCTCTTTCGGTGCGCGGACGGGATGACCCGTTTCCATATTGACGTAAGACCAGATGGAGTTGGCACAGGCGAGCATTTCGCCGTCTTCTGTTTTCATCGTGAAGTTACGCATGCCAAGAAATCCTTTGAAGCCGCTCGCCCATGTAGTGATTTTTACCGCTTCACCGAGGGATGGATAGCGGCGCACATGAATCTGCCACGCGGACAGCACCCAGGCGCAGCCTCGTTTTTTGAGCTCCGCAACGCCCTCGCCGATCGCTTCCGACTGGAAGGTACTGCAGTCCTGAAAGTAATTGATCAGCCCCGGCAGGGTGAGATTTCCGTCCTCACCGATTTCGCTGTAGCGGATTCTGCTCGTAAAGGAATACTTCATCGTTTCGTTCCTCCTGCTGTATTTGTTTTTGAGCATCGAAAAAGGCCTCAGGTACGAGACCTGAGACCTTTCAATGAGCTGGGCTACCTGGATTCGAACCAGGAACTGACGGAGTCAGAGTCCGTTGCCTTACCGTTTGGCGATAGCCCATTGCCTTGCGACAAAATGTATAATACACTATCGCAAGAGAAAAGTCAACACCTTTTTTGAAATTTTTTTATTTTTTTCAAAAAACTGACTTTTGGAACATTTTGGAAGGGATTTGACGGCTCAACCCGGCCGTTGTCACTCTCCCGCCACGTATTTTTTGTCGATGTTGACGACGCATTCATACTTCTCATCCATTTCCTTCATCAGCGCCCCGATCTGCCCGATCACGCGATCACAGTCTTTCTTCTTATAAGAATACGGGATTTCAAGATCAAAAATCAGCTTCTTTTTCTCCGCCCCGTTTATCATACGGAAATCGTGGAAGGAAAGCTCCGGATCGAGAATGGAAATTACGTTTCTTACCTTCTCCTTTGTCGCAAGAACCGTCGCATCGTGGATCTCCACCGGATCCATGTGGATGACCAGCAGAATCCCCAATTTTTTGCCGACCTCATGTTCAATGCGGTCGATAATATCATGCGATACCTCGATATCGACATCTCGCGGCACCTCCGCATGGATCGATGCCATACTTCTGCCAGGCCCGTAGTTGTGGACAATCAGATCATGGGTTCCTACAATTCCTTCATAGGAAGCAACCTCTTTCATGATCCGTGCATACAGATCCGGATCCGCGCCCTGCCCGATCAGCGGTTCCAATGTATCTTTTGCAATGGAAATACCGGACCACATAACGAGTACCGCCACAACAAGTCCTGCGATTGCGTCGATATTAACCGAAAGGAAATGGCAGATCAATATAGAAGCGATCGTTGCGCTCGTCGTGATCACGTCGCCCATGGAATCCGCCGACGTTGCCAGCATCACCTTCGACTGAATGCGGTTTCCCAGTTTTCGGTTGAAAAGCGCCATCCACAGCTTTACACCAACCGAGAGCACCAGAATCAAAAACGGAACCATCTGAAATGTGATCTCTTCCGGATTGCGAATTTTCTCCAGGGAGCTCTTTAAAAACGTAAAGCCGACTTCAATAACCAGAAACGAAACGATCAGCGCTGCAATATACTCGATCCGCCCATGCCCGAACGGATGCTCTTTGTCGGCCGGTTTGTTTGCCATCTTCACACCGACGAAGCTGATCACAGACGATGCCGCATCCGAGAGGTTGTTGAACGCATCCGCCATGATTGCCAGAGAGTTCATTCCGGCACCGATCAGCAGCTTTGCCGTAAACAGCAGAATGTTGCAGCAGATTCCCACGATGCTTGACAAAATGCCGTAGCTCGTGCGCACATCCGCGTTGTCGGTTTTCTCATAATCTTTTACAAAACGTCTTACCAGAAAATCTGTCATGGTTCCCCCTTCTTTTAAAAAAAGGCCTCCTGCATTGCCGCGGAGCCCTTACGTTTTCTCTGTCTTTTTCTATAGTAGGCAGTGTCGGAAAAAAAGTCAAGCCTAACATATTTTCGGGATTTCTACTAATAATTACAGGGGACTCTTCCGGCAGCATTTGACAATTGAATGAGAGTTTTTCTTTTCCCTCTGCCTTTTGAGTCCCCTATAATTTGATTTTTATTTTACTTTGTAAATTTTAGCCATATTCTGTACATACAGCGGATAGAACTGGTAGCCCGCAAAGTCGCTCCGAAGAGCAACCTCGCATGCCATATCCTCGATATACAGGTTTGCCGCATCGTCACAGAGCAGTGTTTCCATTTTTTTGTAAAGCTCAACCTGCTCCTCTTCATCCGTGCTGGTCTTAACCTGCTGATACAGTTTATCATACTCTTCGTTGCTGTAGTTGATAAAGTTCTTGGATGATGTTGAGGTAAACCGTTCCAGCAACGCGCGTCCGGTCAGATATGCCGCGTCAACGCCGACAACCGTGGACTGGAACTTCCGGTCTGCATATACATCCGACAGCCAGCTGTCCCACTCGACCTGCTGAATTTTGGCAGTAACACCGATCGCTTTAAACTGCTCTACCAGAACCTGGGCTGTATCGATATGCTGCTGATAATTGTTCGGCACTGTAATCGTAAGCTCAAATCCATCTGGGTATCCGGCTTCTTTTAACAGTTCTTTTGCCTTCTCAATATCCTGATTATATCGCTCTGACAGTTCCGGCATATAATATTTTCCAAATGCCGGGAACATGCTGCTTCCGATGATCGTTCCTTTTCCGTCCGCAATCATATCCAGCACTTCCTGACGGTTTGCCGCATAGCAGAGCGCCTGGCGCACCTTCACATTGTTGAGCGGTTCCACGGCATTGTTCAGATACAGCGCCTGTACCAGGTTCATACCGCCGTCATAAATCGTAAAATCGGAATCTTCGGCAAGCTGCGCTGTCTGTGTGGAACTGAGACGTGCATACATGTCCAGTGTACCGGATTTCAGGTTTGTTACGACTGCATTGCTGTCCTTGACAATTCGAAATGTTACCTTGTCCAGATACGCCTGATTTTCCGTATCCCAGTAATCGCTGAATTTTTCAAGGACAATGTTTTCCTGCGGGGACCGTGATACATAGTGGAACGGGCCTGTTCCGACCGGATCTGCTTCCAGATCTTCCACATGCTCAGGTACAATCGCCACCGTCAGATAGGCAAGAAACTCGGTGTCTGCCTCTTTTAAATAGATGTCGATCGTGCTCTCGTCCGGAATTTCAACCTTGTCTACATTAGAAAATGCCTCTACCAGAGGCGTTCCGTCTCCGTTGATACCCGCACAGCGTTCGATTGAATATTTTACATCCTCTGCAGTGACGGTCGTTCTATCGTGGAATTTGACCCCATTCCGGAGCTTGAAGGTATAAACCTTTCCATCCTCCGAGATCGAATGACTCTCTGCCACCGCATCGTTCAGATTTCCTTCTTCATCGGGCTTTACAAGGCCCTCATAAATATTGAATAGGATTTCTTTCGTTCCTGCCGCAACAGATTTGTGTGGGTCAAGACTATCCTCAATGTCCTGAGGAATTCCTACCGTGATGGAACCTCCCATAACAGGTTCCCCTGTCGGGGTTGATTCCGTTGATACCTGAGAACTTGTGGTATCGGAAGAATCTGCTTTCCCATCCTTGCCATCCTGGCATCCGCCAAGTACAACAGTAAGAGCTGCAACTAAAAGCAGCGCAAGTACGCTTCTTCTTTTCTTCATGATTTCTCCTTTTGATACGAGTTCTCTCATTTTGTAATTGTCACGCCTATTGTATCCGACCTGTTCCCAAATAGCAAGTACATTATTGTATACAATTTATTTTCCGAATCCGAAAATCACGTATATCCGCCCGCGTATTCCGGATTCTTTCCCTCGGGATGTACCAGAAAAGATAAAAATTTTGCCGCCCGGGAATTTTAACATTCCCGGGCGGCAAACGCTTTTGCTTTTTTTCTTTTATCCTTCAATGGAGATTGTCTTTTTCTGCTCCACAGCCGGTTTTGCTTCCTTCTTCGGTACGAAGAGTTTCAGCAGACCGTGTTTAAATTCAGCCTTGATATCCTCTTCGGTAATATCCTCACCTACATAGAAGCTTCTGCTGCATGCACCTGCGTAACGCTCTTTACGGATGTAGCGGCCGCTCTCTTTTTCTTTCTCGTCTTTGTCAAGACCTTTCTCTGCACTGATGGTCAGATAACCATTTTCCAGTGTGGCCTGAACTTCATCTTTTGTGAAGCCCGGAAGGTCAACCACTACCTCGTAGCCATTAGCCAGCTCGCGAATATCTGTTTTCATCACATGGCTGGCTTTGCGGCCATACAGTTTCTTTTCTGTATTCTTCATCTCTTTGTCATAATCATAGAACGGAAAATCGTTGAAAAAGTCATCAAATAAATTTTCTCCAAAAATACTAGGCATTAACATAAGTCATCGCTCCTTCTTATTCTTCTCATGGAACCTGATCCATGCTTTTTCTCCGGTTTTTCTTTTCACCGGATCTTTTTGTTTACCTGTTTCTTTGGAACGGAAAGGCTTCCGGATACCGGAGGTTTTCTTCTTTTCCTCTCTTTGTATCCCTCTTCCTTTGTTCTAGCTGTAATATAACACTTATTATTAGCACTGTCAAGAGGTGAGTGCTAATAATTTTGTGAAGATTTTGTGAACGCTACGAGTCATGCACATTTACGCGAAAAGCCCTCGTTCAAGCTTGCTTGATAAAGAGGGCTTTTTCATGGAAATGTATAGGGCGACAGCCCGACAGCGAGGGAATTTATTCCCGAACTGTGCACAGACACCTATATGAGTGAAACTTAGCGAAACTTAAATTACGCCCAAGATGGAATATACTTATTTGTTTGTACTTGATTTTTTAATCTGATCATCTATATCTTCTCCATCACCAAATACCGTAACCTTTATTGATCTCCCCCTTTCCGTTTGATATTTCCGGATATACTCTGTTAATTGTTTTACGTAAATTTCTTCATCTTCCACAATTGCAATCTGTATCATCCTATACCCACCTAAATCTCCTTATTCTGTTAAATAGAAAGTAGAAATTCTGTTAAGTTTTCAATAGCATCTGGTTTTTCTGATAGTTCTTTCCCAATCAGTCCCTCTCCCATAATACCAGGATCCGCACTAAGAGATACAGCGACTCGACTTGAATTCCATACAGCTTCATACATCATTTCCTGATTCTCTTTTGTTACTTTATTGAGAACGTAATAAAATGGTTTTTGAATACTTTCCGATAATTCCCCGATTTTTTTGGAAAGCTGTAGGGATTCATAGGATGGATCTATGATTATCAATATCAAATCTACACCGTTATCAATTCCACGTCCAAAGTGTTCAATACCAGCCTCCATATCCATTAGCGCAAATTGGTCTTCTGTAAGCCTGAGATTTTGGATAAATTGAGTCATAACAGTTCCCATAGCACAAGAACACCCTTCATTTGCCTGATGAATTTTTCCACTGGTCATCAGTTTTACACCGTCCTTCAGACTATAATAATCTTCCGGTATATCATCTATAGTCCAGGTTTCCTCAAAAAACTGATGAGTAAATTTTGATAACATCATATCATTTAAAACATTTTGCTTACCACCGAAATAGTCTGTAAAATCTCTGGGAAGCTTCATACCCAGCTGTCGGTGTAGACCATAATTAGATTCATCGGAATCAATTACCAAAATTTCTTTTCCTCGTCTGGCTAAAGCCTTAGCCAAAAGACTGGTTACTGTACTTTTTCCACATCCACCTTTTCCGCAAACTGCTATTTTCATCTCTATCTTTACTCCTTTTCTTTTTTCTAAATAATAGGCATTACATATGACCATACTTCAAACTGTCTTACTCCACTTCCTCCAGTTCTGTTCCTTCTGGAAGAATATATCCGCAGTTATCACATACTCCATCCTCTGCAAGTATCCCGTCTTTCACAAAGGCTTCAATGCCTCCCGGTTCATGACAGCGTGGACAATCTAATTCCTGTATCTTTTTCTGATTTCTTACATCCTGGCAATTGGCAAATTCAATTTTACCCATAGTGATTCCTCCATTTTCATTCCATATCAATTTGTCTTCGCAAAAAAGTTCCTACCATACGGGAAAAATTGCTGATATTACGAATATAGGCAAAGTCTTTTCCATAGATTCTCTTTTCCACGGAGAGCTCTTCTTCATTCCCTACAAAAATACCAATTACGAAAATTCCCTGATTTCTGGCCCGACGCACCTCATATGCAGTATCTTTCACAGCTCCTTCTCCGTCATAGATCTTGGGCTGGCGGGTTCCTGGTCGTTGTATGCTCATATCACAGGGTTTTCCATCACTTAATACGATTAAAATCTTATTTTTTTCCGGTCGCTCCATGAGAGAGGAACCGACTGTTTTCAGTGCAAGCCCATCTCTGTTATTGGCATATGCACGAAATTGAAAGATTCTTTCATTTGTTTCCCTTGGATCTTCATAATCCCGAAATCTCTGAAGTACTGTATATCCCCAGAAAGCACAGTATCCTGTCACCCGATGAGGAATTCCTGCCTGGCTTAATGCTTCACTGATAATATATCCCTGCGCCGCTACCTGAGCCTGTCTGTCAGCCTGGGAACCACTGGAATCAATCAGGACGTCTATTACAAACTCAGAATCGTCAGATCTCTTTTTTCTATTAAATAACTTGTCATCGTCTGTTCTTCCAATTTTCCATAACCTTTCAGGAACAAGCTGCCCCGCATCAGATCTGCTGACAAAATCATCCTTTCGGATTATAAAGGCCCGTTTCAGTGACTCTGCCAACACAGAAATATTTCTTTTGATGATCCAGTGATTATTTCCATAATAGGCTTTATTTTTTTCAAACTGCAGCTGAGAAAAACGGTATTGATTATTTTTTATGACAGGGTTCTGTAAAATTCCATCTGTAAGATACAGGATACAGTTTTTGTGGATTCCTGTACAAAATTTCCGGTTGATTCTGGCCTGCTCCGATTCACTCAGATACGATTTCCCGTAATTCAGTTCCACATATTCCCGTATCCGTCGCACTGCCTGTGGATTTATATTCTCCGAGCTTTCCGGAACTTCTCCATTTTCCGGAGAGAAATAAAATCTTTTTTTCTTTTTGTTTCTGATATCCAGACTCATCATCTTTTTTTTGAGATTAGAAAGATATTTTTGAATGATGTCTTCCATCTGTTCATCCGTCATGCATTCCTGCCACGCGTCATTGGCTAATGCCATATCCGGTAAATTCAGGATCTTCTCCAGATTTCCATTCCTTTTTTCAAAAGAGGGATCCAGAACATGATTATAAATCTCATCTATCACGTTTATGACATCTTCCGTATTTTCCGCATCCTTCAGAGAAAGAATCTTGTACAATGCAATCTCTGCCTGTGGATCCATTCCCTCATCGTCTGTGTTCTCCAGAACATGCCTTATATACAGAAGCCTAATCCTGTGAATCAGGTCTGTTCCAGCTTTGTCTGATACCTGCTCTTTCTCGGCCTTTTCCAATTCTCTGAACGCCTGTTCTCTGATTTCCTTTGTTCCCAAACGTTCTCGAATGATAAAACGCTCCACAGCAGCATCCATGCATAATCCAGCAAGAGGCAAAAGTATATCTTCTCCAGCAGAAAAATGTAATTTTTTCATCAAATACATGCCAAGTTTCTTCTGATCAAAATATCGTGCAAAGGCACCCTGCTTCACTGCCTCATATAGAACCGTTTGTTTTGAATAAACATATTTTTCTGTGTCCGGTTCAAATTCCATATCATAATCACCACTGACTGTCCAAAAAAGATTTCTGATACGATTGCTGATCTCCAGACGATGTTCTTCCAGTTGTTTCGCCGGCCATCTGACATCCTCCATACAAGTTTACCCCCATATGTCTTTTCCGGTCCAGGAAGATGGGATTCTGGTAGAAACCACATCTTCTACGATCTCTTTTTCAAATACATCAAAACTTTTATTTATGATTCCCATCTGGATTGCATCAATTGGAGAAAGTCCGCTTCTTGTTGCTTTTACAGCAGAAACCAATCCTCTCAGGTCAAGAGATTTTGTTGAGATTTCTCCATGATAAGCTTTGATCTGCAAATCCAGAAACAGTCCTGCAAAAGCTTTCAGTGCACTTTTTTCCCCATCCGGAAAATGTTGTCTTAATATAAAAAGGACACTATCCTCATCCATTTCAGGCATATCAATTACCATAAACCTTGAAACCAATGCTTCATTTAGCTCTCTGGTACCTGCGTAACCATAATTCATCGTGCCGATAAATCGTGTTGCCGGATGAAGTAAAATCCTGTTATATCCTGGAATATCAATTCTGCGCCGATGATCCAGTGTGGCATGCAGTACAGAAACCGCATCATTTTTTGCCATATTGATTTCGTCCAGGATTCCAAATCCTCCAAATTCCGCGCATTGGTAGATGGGGCCTTTCCGAAGGCGAACCTCATTATTTATAAAGGTATCCGTTCCAATCAGATCGGCACTGTCTGTATTTACATGAAAAGAAATATCATATTCCGGTCTTCCGAATATCCATGCCAGTGTCTCACATAGTACATTTTTTCCTGTAGCTTTCGCGCCGGAAAGTAAAAGGTTATCTCCCTGAAGAAGCGCTGCTATTGACATTTCCAGAATCTTTTTCCCATAAAATAAGATATCCGGTTTTTCTACTCGTTCCTTTACCTGATCCTCTACCGTATAACGCATGTGAAAATCTCTCAGTTCTCCAATCAGTTCCTGCGCTATCTTCTGGTCTTCTAAATATTTTTCTATTTCTGTCCAATGATTTCTCATGAAGATTTTCCTTTCTTTGCAATTGGTTATATCAAATCAGATAATATTTCTGTTTACTCAATCTTCAAACTTTCAATCCTCCAACTCACAATCCTAACTTCTTTACAATTTCTCCCAGTGCACTTCTTACAGGAGAATCTTTCGGAAGCCGTATGATCGGCTTTCCATCACAGTCATACTGATATACCTGGTCATCATGTGGTACAACGCCTAACAGTTCCAATCCCTGATTTCGAATTTCTTCCAGAGTTCCGGCATCCAGTTTTCCATCCGGAACACGATTCACGATTAATCCAGTTTTCTGTGGTTTAAAGTTTAATTCATTCATCAGCTTTGCAATACGTCCGGCTGCCTGAACACCTCTTCTGGAACAGTCACTCACAAGAATCGCAACTTCCATCATTGGCAGAATTCCTCTGCTGATGTGTTCCATACCCGCTTCGTTATCAACCACAATATATGGATAATGGCTTTGCAGTTTCTGAACCTGGGTCTGTACAAGGCCATTTACAAAACAATAGCAGCCCTGTCCCTGGGTTCGTCCCATTACCATCAAATCATAATCGTCTTCTTCTGCAATCGCATCAGAAAGACGCATTTCCAGATATGCCTGTTTTGTCATACCGGAGGGAATCTGATATCGTGGGTCTATGCCTGCCCGCTCAATTTCTTCTCTCAGCTCCCCAAGTGTGACCTCCGGCTCAACACCGAGCACTTCGTTCAAATTTGCATTTGCATCTGCATCCACCGCTAGGACCGGACGTTTTCCGCTTTCACATAAATACTGGATCAACAATCCACAAAGAGTTGTTTTTCCTACGCCACCTTTTCCTGATACTGCAATTACATGTCCCATGTTTTTCCTCCTAAAATTCTGAACAATCTGTTGACTTTTTCTTTAAACCTCATTATAGTTGTTACTATATAAATTACAATAATCAATCTGTGAGATTTGTATGGTTACTCAACACATCAGAAAAATTGTTGAGAAATTATATGATACTAACTAATACAGGAGTATATAATGTCAGAAAAAACGAGAAAACAAGATCGCCGTACCCGCTATACCAGGCAAACCATAAAAGATACGTTCTTAGAGTTGTTAAATCAGAAAAGTTTTACGAAAATTACAGTTACAGAGATCTGCAAAAATGCTGAAATCAACCGTGGCACTTTTTATCTTCATTACTACGATATCCATGATGTATTATCAGATATTTTTAATGATATGACTCAGGATATGTTAACAACTGTAGATCATTTATTCTGTCTAAATCAAAAAAGCTGTTCCTATCCGTTCTGTCAGAAAATACAGATGGAATCACAATACAGGGCACTGTTTCTGGATGATGCAATTGCCCCTATTCTTCTGGAAAAAATAGCAGAAAATACAAAAGAAGGCTATGTGACCTGGCTTATGTCACACAGCCTCCTGACCTTTGAACAGGCAGAATCGGTTTTTTATTTTCAAATGAATGGCTGCCTTTCCATCAACAGACTGATGCTCCGCAATCACTGTAATGACTGGAAACAGATTCAGACAGTAATCGACAAATTTATCAAAGCCGGGTTGGAAAGTTTTCTGATTCATGATCAGAGAGAAGAAAAGGCTTCCGATAATTTTTGCAGCAAAATTTCTCCAACTGTTACCGCATCTTCTACACTCAGATAATGATCGGCATGATCCTGAAGAAATATTTTGCCAGATGCAGGAAATTCTTCATCTGCAAACCATATCTTTAAAGTTACCGGATATCTTGGCAGAACTGGAAAAACAGCACACAGATCCGCCTTTGTCTCTGTGAATTCTGCACCCAGGTTTTTACATGCTTTCTGAATTTTCTCAGGATCTTTATCCTGCAAAAGCTTTTCCAGTTTCTGCTCTGCAGTCCGGTCAAACTTGGTTCCCCGAATCAATCCATCTTTCAGGTTACCAAAAGTAATGAGCTTCTGTGAGCCTTCTGTGCCATCGGCCATATCCAGATAATGCAGCAATGTCAGATAATGCCATTCGTCCACGTTTGAGTTAATACGAAACTCAGGGAGTTGAATTTCAATTGTTTCATAAAAACTCAGTACTTCAAGCACATTCCGGCTGCTATGAAAAACAGCCCCGCTTTTTGCAGCAATCTCCTCTCCGGAACGATTTTGCAGCCGTTTTACTGCTGCCTGCAACATTTCCTGAAATGCACGATTTTCTGTTTGATTTTTGTATTCCATAAGTTCTCCTTTGTGAACATTTATAGTATCTGTGTTGACTTTTCCTTTAATCTCCATTATAGTTGTAATTATATTATTTACAATCATCAAAGCATTAAAAAATGCACAGTTTATCAACACATTAAAAAGAACTGTTGAGAACTTAGGATGTTTTAAACAAACCAGAAATATTTTCATCCCAAAAACGTGAAAACAAGATCATTATATCATACTACAAGGAGTTTCTTATCATGAAATATTCAACGAAATTAAGTGATACTGTTCATGTGATGGTTCTGATTGCTATCAACCAGGAAAAATCCCTCTCCAGTGCCTCAATTGCAGAAAGTGTCCATACAAATCCCGGCTTTGTACGCCAGCTTATGTTAAAACTAAAAAAAGCGGAACTTATGACAAGTGTAGCCGGACATGCCCGTCCTTCTCTTTCAAAACCAGCCGATCAGATTACATTGCTGGATATTTATAAAGCAGTTGAAGGTGATAAACCATTGCTTCATTTAGATACTCATACCAATCCAGATTGTGGCGTTGGTATTAACATTCAGTTATCTTTGCAGGGATTTTATAATGAAATTCAAAAGGCTGCCGAAGAAAAAATGAATACGATTACTTTGCAGGATATCATAGATACCTACTATCAGCGGATATCTATAGAAAATAACTTACAGAATATAAGTACTTCTGTGTCTACTGTCTGCGATGAAATATATGCTTTCACCCCAAAGATACCAAATAATAAGCAGACCACATAAATGATCACACCAAGAAACAGACTGTTTCCCGCTACCTTTGCAGCTTTTTTACCGTTTCCCTGTCCAAGCGTCCTTGCTAGAAGCGCATTGGTTCCTACACCGGTTCCGATTCCTACTGCCACCATAAGCATCTGTACCGGAAATACCAGTGTCAGTGCATTTAATGCCTCTTCACTTCCCACTCTCATATTTCCTACAAATGCACTGTCTACAATGTTATAGACTGCCTGCAATGCCATAGATAAGATCATCGGGATTCCCATCCTGATCATCAGCTTATTCACCGGCATCTCCTTCATCTTGTTGCTTTCCGCCATTTTGTTTTAACTCCTTTCTTTTTGGCACAAAAAAAGTGCGCACCTTATCTTATAAGCTGGACTTACGCTGACAGGCTACACACTTTTCACGGCGATATTTATTTTCTGCAAACCAAAAACGAGCAGCCGGTAAACTGGATTTACGCTTACTCGCCACTCGTTTTCTGTAATTATATTGCCTCTTTTTTAAAAAGTCAAACAAAATTTTCTCCTTACCGACCGGCACTTTTATTCCGTAAAAGTATAGCGTACAAAAGAACCTTTATTATCTCCTGTTACTATTACAACATCTCCACTTTCATTGCACATGGATTCAAGAACCGGAAATCTTCCGTTTTCTTTTACATAAGCTTCCGGACTGACTGCTTCTGCTTCGATCAAAGTTTTTTTACTATGTTTCTCCCCTCCACACGGATTTATTTCTTCAATAAAGATTTCATACTCATGCATATACGGTTCCTCCTGAAAATGATTTTATAAAAGCGAGCAGTATCATATGGTTTTTTCCACATCATTACACTACTCGCTATGATTTTATTATAAAACAATTTTATTTTTATTTCAAAAGCCGTTTTTACTAAAAATACGTCTGCCGTTTTTGGTCATTATTACTATGCATTGATACCTGGTCAAATTTCTTCCGAAAACAGATGATTTCAGGAATCAACTTGTCGGCACACTCCTTTGTAGTATGTTGTCTATCTTCCATTGAAATCTCTCTTCTTTGGTGATACAATGTGCTACAATGCTTATCAAAAGTTACATCATTTTGGGGGACATTTACACTACAAAGGAGAATTTTATTTATGTTTCAGGTTTTTGTTGATTCAGCGGCAAATCTGCCTGCTGTTACTGCGAAAAAATACGATATCCATGTCGTTTCTTTCGTCAATCTTGTGAATGGAAAAGAGCTGGTCTGCTTCGACCCGGATCTGTCACCGGAAGAGGAGCTTGCAAAAGGAAAAGAATATTACAATGCCATGCGCACCGGCTGTGAAATCAAGACCGGACTGATCAGCACCGCAAATTTTGCGGATGCGTTCCGCACCGCTCTTGAGGCAGATCAGGATGTCATCTATCTTTCCTTAAGCAAAAACATCAGCGGAACTTATAACTCCGCAAGACTTGCTGCCGAGGAGCTTCTTGAGGAATACGGCGGAAAACGTAAAATCCGCCTCGTCGATTCCCTGAATGCCTCTCTTGCACAGGGCATCCTCGCCATCTATGCCAGCGAAATGCGCGATCGGGGCATGAACGTAGACGAAGCGGCAGATCTTCTGGAAACCTACGTCGGCAAAATGAACGGCATTTTCACCGTCGGCGATCTGAAATATCTTTCCCGCACCGGAAGAATCAAGGGAAGTGTCGCTGTGGTCGGAAATATGCTGAAAATCAAACCGATTCTGCGTGGAAATGAAGATGGCTATATCGTTTCTTATAAGAATGTCCGCGGACGCAAGGCCGTTTTAAATGAACTGATTCGTCTTTTCTGTGAAACGATCGAAGACCCGGAAAACCAGATCGTCGGAATCGCACATGCAGATGCCTATGAGGAATCTCTTTATATGATGGAAGAAATCCAGAAAAGAGTGAAGGTGCGTGAATTTATCAATACTTCCTACGATTACTGCACCGGAAGCCACGTCGGACCGGATACGATCGCTTTGTTCTATCTCGGAAAAGACCGCAGTCTTCTGTAAAAGGAGCAACCAGACTAACCACTGCTGTTCCACTGTATTTTTTCCGAAATTGCTGCAAACAGCGGAAATACTGTTTCTTTTTTCCATGCATAATTCCACCTGTTTTTCCACATACTACCCATACAGTACAAATTATGGAAAGTACATTGCGGAAACAGGAGGAATTTTTCATATGAAAGCGACGGGAATTGTTCGAAGGATTGATGATCTGGGGCGTGTGGTAGTTCCCAAGGAAATCCGGCGCACGATGCGGATCCGGGAGGGACAGGCCATGGAAATTTATACCGGACGGGAGGGTGAGATTATCCTGAAAAAATACTCACCGATCGAAGAGCTGGCGGAATGCGCAGCAGGGTTTACAAAATCGATTTCAACGGTGACCGGATGTCTCGTCTGTGTTTCGGATCAGGAACAGATTGTAGCGGCAAACGGGCCGGAACAGAAAAATTATCTTGGCAAGTCCATCAGCAGCCGGCTGGAGGAAGCGATTCTGAACCGGAAAACAGTACTTGCGCGTCCCGGTGAAAAGGCTTATTTTTCAATTTTGGAAAACACAGACAATACTACTCCTCTGCCGGAGCTCATTTTTCCGATTCTCTCCTCCGGTGATGCCATCGGTTCGGTCATTCTCTGCGGCAAAGACAGGGAGTCCCTGCCGGGCGATACGGAAAAGAAGCTCCTCCAGGTAGCGGCAACGTACCTCGGACGGGAAATGGAAAACTAAACAGGGGATTTATCGAAGGCAATTTATCAAAGGCTTTTTGCATCATCCGCACCGGTTATGCAAGAGGCCTTTTCCTGTTATTCTGTAATTCGAGATATTCCAATTTTATCTTGCTATTTACACCTGCATTGTCTACAATAAAAATGACGTGCACGAAAACCTTCAGCCGATACGCCCGAAGCTTTTCTGTGCCTGCTTTTATAAGCCGGGAAAAATTCCCGGAGTATCCTACATTACACAAGGAGGAATTTCCATTCATGAAATACATTGCAAAGAAATTCGGCTCTCTCCTTCTTACGCTGCTTCTTGTATCCTTTTTATCGTTCTTTGCCTTTTCCGTCATACCCGGAGATGCGGCAAAATCGCAGCTTGGCACGGAGGCGACGCCGGAGCGGATTGAGGCTCTGCAAAAGGAAATGGGACTGGATCGGCCGGTTCTGGAACGGTATGCTTCGTGGGTAACCGGCTTTTTTCATGGAGATCTCGGCACCTCGTATTCATACTCGATGCCGGTCGGAGAACTGATCCGCGATAAAGTTCCGATTACCATCGCTATCACCGTTATCGCATTCCTGATGATCCTTGTTGTCTCGATTCCCATCGGCATTTTCACAGCACAGCACGCCGGAGGCCATCTGGACCGGCTGATCATGACGATCAATCAGGTGATCATGTCTGTGCCGGGATTTTTCATCGGTATTCTGATCACGTATCTTTTCGGTCTGATTCTCAAATGGTTTCAGCCGGGCGCCTATGTGCCGATTTCTGAAAATTTTTCCGGTTTTATCGGTTATCTTGTTGCACCGTCTGCCGCCATTGCACTTCCGCGCTGTTCCATGGCTGTCAAAATGCTGCGCAGCTCTGTGCTCTCACAGCTCGATGCCGACTATGTGCGCACCGCCTATTCCCGCGGAAACAGTACACGCCGTGTTATGTATCACCATGTGCTGAAAAACGCCCTGATTCCGGTACTGACCTTCTGGGGCATGACAATCGCAGATATTGTGGCAAACAGCATTATTCTGGAACAGGTTTTTTCGATTCCGGGCATGGGCAATCTTCTGATCACTTCGATCTCCAACCGCGATTACCCCGTGGTTCAGGGCATCCTTGTACTGATCGCCGCCCTCATTATTATCATCAATTTCGTGGTAGATCTGCTGTATGGCAGAATTGATCCGCGTATCCGCGTAAAAGACTGACGGGAGCTTTCGATCATCAGCTCCCGCGACCGAAAGGTCATGGGGAGCCGCCCACGACAAAGGAAAGGGTTTTCATTATGAAAAAGAAACGCAATCTCACGCTGATCATCGGAGCTGTTCTCACCGCTTTTATGCTTCTGTTTCTTCTGATCGGCTTTTTCTATACACCGTACGACCCGGATGCAATGAACGGCGCAGCCAAGTTTGCTGCTCCCTCTCTGTCGCACCCGTTCGGCTGCGATCACTTTGGACGCGATATTTTCAGCCGCGTCTTAAAAGGAACCGGTACAACCTTCTTCGTCGCTTTCGCTACTCTGCTGCTCGGCGGAACCATTGGTGTCCTCGTCGGTGCGTTCACCGGGTATTTTGGCGGATGGATTGACGAAATCCTGATGCGCATAAACGATGTCATTGTTTCCTTTCCGGGAATCCTGCTGGCGCTGGTATTTATCGCGCTGCTGGGTCCCGGCAAATACAACGTGATCCTTGCACTCGGTATCGTATTCATTCCGAGCTTTGCACGTATCACCAGAAGCGAATTTCTCGCACGCAAAGATATGGACTATGTCAAAAGTGCCCGTCTGATGGGTGTTTCCCATCTTCGGATCATATTTGTACATATCCTGCCAAATACGGTCCCGTCCCTTCTTTCGATGGCAGCAATCGGTTTCAACAACGCCGTTCTCTCCGAGGCCGGCATGAGCTTTCTCGGCATCGGTGTCCAGCCGCCCGATGCCTCGCTTGGACGGATGCTCTCAGAATCCCAGACGTATCTGATGACTGCTCCCTGGGGCTCTGTTTTCCCCGGTCTTGCCGTCATTTTACTGGCGCTTGGCGTATCGCTCCTCGGCGACGGATTACAGAAGAAAGGCGGTAACTGATATGGCACTTCTCGATGTACGTGACTTAAAAATTGCATTTTACGATACCACGCCACCGACCGAAGTGGTAAAAGGCATCTCCTTTTCCTTAGAAGAAGGTGAGACGCTTGGCATTGTCGGGGAATCCGGTTCCGGCAAAACGCAGACAGCACTCTCCATTCTGCAGCTTTTAAAGGAAAATTCCGCCGTATCCGGCGGAGAAATTCTTTACGAAGGTTCTTCCGTTACACACGCTTCCAGCCAGGATCTGCAGCGCATCCGCGGAAAAGAAATCAGTATGATTTTTCAGGAGCCGATGACCTCTTTAAATCCGGTTCTGGCCATCGAAGAACAGATTGCAGAGGGACTGCTGATTCATGAGAGCTGCACACCGGCAGAACGTCATGAAAAGGTTCTTGCTATAATGCATGAGGTCGAGCTTCCCGACCCGGAAAAGCTTTGCAAAAAATACCCGCACCAGCTCTCCGGCGGTCAGCGCCAGAGGGTGATGATCGCTGCGGCGCTTATTACAGAACCGAAGCTTCTGATTGCAGACGAGCCGACAACAGCTCTTGATGTGACGATTCAGTCGCAGATCTTAAAGCTGCTGAAAAAAATCAATGAACGCCATCACACGGCGATTCTTTTTATCTCACACGACCTCGGCGTCATCCGTTCGCTCTGTGACCGGGTCATCGTCATGAATCATGGGACGATTGTGGAATCCGGCAGTGTAGACGATGTCTTTTTCCACCCGAAGGAAGACTACACCCGCCGCCTGCTCGATGCAATTCCGAACCGACGAACATCGCTGCGAAAGCGAATCAAAATCGCTCCAACAGCTCAATGGCCGACAGACTCTGACAAAAAAGCTGCTCCGCCGGCGGAAAAGGAGGAATAACCCATGGAAGAAATCAGTCCGAACAACATTCTGAAAGTCAGCCATATTTCTGCCTCCTATCAGGAGGGAAAGCAGAGAAAAACGGTGCTTCATGATATCTCTTTCGAGCTTCATGAAAATGAAATTCTCGGTCTCGTCGGAGAGAGCGGATGCGGAAAATCGACACTCTCCAAAGTGATCTTAGGATTTATCCGCCCAGATGAAGGCGAAATAATTTCGCAGGTCGACCATCCGCAGATGATTTTCCAGGACCCGTTTTCTTCCCTGAATCCTGCGAAGAAAATCTCCTGGATTTTAGAGGAGCCGCTTCGGATGCAGAAGGTTCCAAAAGAAGAACGAAAAAAACGGGTTCTTGCGATGGCCGAAAGAGTCGGCCTCTCCGCAGAGCACCTGAAACGCCGCCCGCATGAGCTCTCCGGCGGCCAGCGCCAGAGAGTCAGCATCGCGGCCGCACTGATCCAGGGCTCACGCCTGATCCTTGCCGACGAACCGGTTTCCGCTCTCGATGTGACGATTCAGAAGCAGATCATGGAGCTGATGGTTCAGCTTCAGGAGGAGCTTCAGCTCTCGATTCTCTTTATCTCGCATGACCTCAACGTGATCTATCAGATGTGCGACCGGGTTCTCGTGATGAAAGAAGGCCGGATTGTGGAGAACGCGGAGACGGAAGAACTGTTTGCGCATCCGCAGAATGATTATACAAAGGAGCTTCTGGCGGCATCACCGGAGCTGTAGTTTTATTTCCAGCATTCTCTAAACACCCGAAGTACATTCTTGGAAAAGACCTTCTCGATCTCCTCATCGGTGAAACCGTCGTGGCTCATCACATCTGCGAGATGCTGCATATGCGCAGCGTCCGGCACATCCGTCTTGCCGCTGAAACCGTCAAAATCGGTTCCAAGGCCGATGATGTCGATGCCGCCGACGTTTCGCAGATACTTCATATGGCGTACCATATCCATCGTCGATGCCTTTTTCGTTGCCGGCTCCTCCTCGCGCAGAAACGACGGACAGAAATTGATACCGGTGACGCCGCCACGCTCTGCGAGCTGACGAATCATTTCATCTGAAAGGTTTCGCAGATGGAAGCACGCACCGCGCGCATTGGAATGGGATGCAATGACCGGACCTCTCGTATGTGCAAAAACGTCGCGGATTCCGGCATCATTTAAGTGTGATAAATCGATCACTATGCCGAGCCGCTCCATCTCCTCGACAAAGGCAATACCGGTCGGTGTCAGCCCGTTTTCAAGATCCGGAAGATATGGCTTTCCCTCTTCCTGCGCCGGGTTCGGGAATCCAAGCTCATTCGGAAAATTCCAGGTCAGCGTGGAAATCCGCACACCGAGATCGTACAGTGTGTGCAGTTTTTCGATACTGCCTTCGTAAACACCACCCTCTTCGACGGTCATCACCGCACCTATTTTTCCTTCCTTCTGTACCTGCATCAGATCCGCATACGTTTTGATCTGACAAATGCGGTCCGGATACCGTTCCACCTCTGATTTCCAGAGATCAGCCAGCTTTCTCACATGCTCAAACGGTGTTTCGTCTTTCAGTCCCTTCAGGAACGTAAACAGAGAAAAGCACTGGCAGAGACTGCCGCCCTTTTCCAGCTTATCCAGATTGATCTGAAGATCCGCATCCGCAAGATGCTCCTGTTTTTCCTTCCACTGCAACGCCGGGATGGTGTCGCAGTGCATATCAATTACCTGAAACATGGCAATAATCCTCTTTTCTGTTTTTTCTCTATTCTATCATACTTCGCTGCATTCCTTTACAAAAACTGGAAGAAAACGTAAAAAACCGCCTGGCTCATGGTAAACCCATAAGGCTAGAGAAAATATATCTTTCCGGAATCGCAAGAAATTTGGGGTTCCGCGTTTTTTCTCGAAAAAAACTTGCAAATCTCATCTGAGATGATATACTTTTTGCATTGTGTTACTTTATGAAAGCACTGATCTTCCAAGAAAGTGCTTCTGCTTATGAAAAAGAAAGAGGTATCTATGCTCCAACTGATTGAAACCATCAACAATGCCGTGAACAATTTTATCTGGGGTGTTCCGGCTATGATCTGCATTTTCGGTGTCGGCCTTTACCTGAGTCTGCGCACCCGTTTTCTCCAGATTCGAAAATTCCCGTATGCGATCCGCACAACGCTCGGAAGAATGTTCCGCAAACGAGATGCTTCCGATGGCGCAATTACACCGTTCCAGGCGGTCTGTACAGCACTTGCCGCCACGGTCGGTACCGGTAATATTGCCGGTGTTGCCGGCGCTATCGCTATCGGCGGACCCGGTGCCGTGTTCTGGATGTGGGTTTCCGCCCTGCTCGGCATGTGTACGAAATTTGCCGAGGTAACACTGGCTGTTTTCTATCACGAGAAAAACGCCAACGGAGAACTCGTCGGCGGACCGATGTATTACATCAAAAACGGTCTCAGCAAAAAATGGCATTTTCTGGCCTATCTTTTCGCTGCTTTCGGTGTACTGACTGTGTTCGGAACCGGAAATGCAACGCAGGTCAACACCATCACAACCGCAGTCAACTCCGCACTGATGAATTACCATGTGATCTCAAAGGACGCGATCCCTACCTCCAACCTGATTCAGGGTATCATCATTGCGGTACTCGTAGCGCTGATCCTGCTTGGCGGTGTCAAACGGATCGCACAGGTAACAGAAAAGCTCGTTCCGTTTATGGCTCTGTTTTATATTGTCCTTGCCATCGGTGTAATTTTACTGAATCTCAACCGGATTCCGTCTGTTTTCGTATCGATCCTTGAGGGCGCCTTCCGTCCCTCTGCTGTTACAGGCGGTATCGTCGGAAGCATGCTCATGAGTGTGAAAAAAGGTGTGTCCCGCGGTATTTTCTCAAACGAGGCAGGTCTTGGTACCGGTTCGATCGCGCACGCCTGTGCCGACACCAAAAAGCCGGTCAAACAGGGTATGTTTGGTATCTTCGAAGTATTTACTGATACGATTGTAATCTGTACCTTAACTGCACTCGTCATCCTCTGCAGCGGCACTTCCATCATCTACGGACAGGCTGCCGGCGCAGAGCTGACCATCAGCGGTTTTACCCTTACATACGGAAACTGGGTTTCGCTGCTCACCGCGTTCGCGATGTGCTGTTTCGCCTTTTCCACGATTCTCGGATGGGGACTTTACGGTGCACGCTGCATCGAGTTTTTGTTCTCCGAAAGAATCACAAAATATTTTATGGCCGCCTATGCGCTGGTTGCCATCCTTGGCGCCACCGCAAATCTTGGCCTGATGTGGAGCATTGCCGAGACCTTCAACGGCCTCATGGCAATCCCAAACCTGATTGCGCTCTTCCTGCTTTCGGGCAAGGTTGTGGAACTTACAAAGGAATATTTTTCCGGAGAAGGCAAAACCCGGTAAAATTCCTTTTCTCGCGGCGCATTCCCTTCTTCTGTAAGAAAATCATGTAAATTCGCCTTTTCCCTTGACAATCAGGTTGCTACCCCTTACACTGTTAAAAGTTTATAGCTTGGCTTCACCTTCTTCTCGGCAAGCATGTGGGTCGGCCAGCAGCTCGCTGACGGCCTCGATTTCTGGGGCTTTTTGGGATCACTGATCCTTGGTGGAATCATTCTTGGTATTTATACCGGTCTGCTCGGCTACGTCGGTGCAAAAACCGGTCTGTCACTTGATCTTTTGTCCCAGAGAGCTTTTGGCGAAAAAGGTTCCTATCTGCCGTCAGCCATGACCAGCTTTACGCAGATCGGATGGTTTGGTGTCGGTCTTGCCATGTTTGCAATTCCGGTTTCCAAGGAGCTGCTCGGCGGAAGCACTGCGGCACAGTGGGGACTTGTTATTCTTGCCGGCGTCTGCATGACCGCCTCTGCCTATTTTGGTATTGAATCTCTGACCATCGTCAGCTATATCGCTGTACCAAGTGTTGCCATTCTCGGAACGATCGCCATGGTCATGGCCGTAATGAGAGGCGACGGAACGATCATCGATCAGTTTGCAAAATCCAGCGGATCGCTGACTATCATCGGCGGTGCAGGTCTTGTCATCGGCTCCTTCGTTTCCGGCGGAACCGCAACTCCAAACTTCGCACGTTTTGCAAAGAACGGAAAATCTGGTGCCATCACCACGGTTGTGGCTTTCTTTATCGGAAATTCCCTGATGTTTTTCTTCGGTGCTGTTTCCTCGATCTTTGTCGGCGGAAACGATATCTTCGAGGTTATGGTCCGCCTGAACCTGTTCTACCTGGCTGTTCTCGTTCTCGGTCTTAATATCTGGACTACAAACGACAACGCTTTGTATACCGCAGGTCTTGGTCTTGCCAACATCTTCCATCAGAGGAAAAAACCGATGGTTCTCCTTTCCGGTATCATCGGAACGGTTGCCTCCGTATGGCTGTACTACAACTTCTGCGGCTGGCTCAACATTCTGAATTGTACCCTGCCGCCGGTCGGCATGATTCTGGTGCTCGCCTACTTCATGAACAAAGAGGACTTTGAAACCGATCAGCCGAAGCTTAAAACCATAGACTGGTTTGCGGTCGCCGGTGTCATTCTCGGTGCCATTGTTGCGAACCTCTTACACTGGGGCATCGCTTCCATCAACGGCATGGTTGTTGCCGCTGTATGCTACTGTGTCGGACAGGCCGTAAACAAAAGAAAATAACAATAACGCCCTTGGCATGTTTCTCGCTTTCATCCTGGAAACATGTTCAGGGCTTTTTATTTCTTCTGATTCGCGTTATAATGTATGCATAACTCTGCATAGTTATAATTTTCGAAACGAAAGGAAACTACCCGGATGATCCATTCCACCGTATCTGCTCCCAAAGGAGAAAAAACAAAATACCGTCTTGCCGAATCTATGAAGGAGTGCATGAAAACAACACCCGTTGAAGAGATCACCGTGCGCCAGATCTGTGAAATCTGTGGTGTTACCCGCCAGACCTTCTACCGCAATTTTCTCGATAAATACGATCTGATCAACTGGTATTTTGATAAATTACTGACAAAATCCTTTGAACATATGGGGCGCGGAACGACCGTTTTTGACAGTCTGGAAAAGAAATTTACCTATATTCAGAAAGAAAAAGCTTTTTTCGCCGCTGCCTTCCGCTACGACAAGCAGAATTCTCTGCGTGAGCATGATTTCGATCTGATTCTCGCGTTCTACGAAAATCTGATTCACGAAAAAAGCGGCAGTCCGGTTTCACCGGAAATGCATTTTCTTCTCGAAATGTACTGTCAGGGTTCCATCACCATGACCGTAAAATGGGTGCTTACCGGCATGGATCTGACACCTTCCGAGTTTGCCGCTCTTCTCGTCCGGGCAATGCCGGAAGACTTAAAAAAACTGTTCCGGAATCTGCAGCTGCTCTCTTAGAGCGCGTGTCAAAGTGGGGCTTGCAGATTGCGGAAATGGTTTTTCAGACACGCTCTGGTTATTTTTCACAAATTTTGTTCTGTTGTTTTTGTCACAATGGCGATTTTTTTTAAAGTGTTACACTTCGCTTCTTCTGTCACTTTCTTTTTCCCTTCCGGATTTGTTAATATAATAACAAGTTCAGTAAAACCATTTATTCATTTTAGAAGGGAGTTTTTCAATCATGGCAAATCGTATTAATTTAAATGCAACCTCTTATCACGGAGCAGGCGCTATTGCCGAGATCGCAAATGAAGCAAAGGCACACGGCTTCAAGAAAGCTTTCGTATGCTCTGACCCGGATCTGATTAAATTCAACGTTACTTCCAAAGTAACCGATATTCTGACCGCAAACGGACTCGACTATGAGCTTTACAGCGATATCAAGCCAAACCCGACCATCGAAAACGTAAAACACGGCGTAGAAGCTTTCAAGGCATCCGGCGCTGACTATCTGATCGCCATCGGCGGCGGCTCTTCTATGGATACCTCCAAAGCCATCGGTATCATCATCGCAAACCCGGAGTTTGAGGATGTCAGAAGCCTTGAGGGCACCGCACCGACCAAAAATCCGTGTGTACCGATCATCGCCGTTCCGACTACAGCCGGTACTGCTGCAGAGGTTACCATCAACTACGTTATCACCGACGTAGAGAAAAAACGTAAATTCGTATGCGTTGACCCGCACGATATGCCGATCATCGCAGTTGTTGACCCGGATATGATGTCCTCCATGCCGAAAGGCCTGACCGCTTCCACCGGTATGGACGCTCTGACTCACGCAATCGAAGGCTACACCACAAAAGCTGCATGGGAAATGACTGACATGTTCCATCTGAAAGCCATCGAACTCATCTCCAAATCTCTGCGCGGTGCTGTCGCAAACACCAAGGAGGGACGCGAAGGAATGGCTCTTGGCCAGTACATCGCAGGTATGGGCTTCTCCAACGTAGGTCTTGGAATCGCTCACTCCATGGCACACACCCTTGGTGCTGTTTATGATACCCCACACGGTGTTGCATGTGCCATGATGCTTCCGATCGTTATGGAATACAACCAGGAGTGCACCGGTGAGAAATACCGTGAAATCGCACGTGCCATGGGCGTTGCAGGTGTAGACGAAATGTCTCAGGAAGAGTACAGAAAAGCAGCGATTGATGCTGTTAAGAAGCTGTCCGCAGACGTTGGAATCCCATCTGTTCTCGAGGCAGTCAAAGAAGAAGATCTGCAGTTCCTTGCAGATTCCGCACACGCAGATGCCTGCGCACCGGGCAACCCGAAGGATGCAAGCGTAGAAGATCTGAAGGATCTGTTCCGCAAAATCATGGCGTAACGAACATAACTCGTTTCCCACATGTCAAGCGGATATTCGCAATCCGCTTCGCTACTTGCTCATAACCGAATAACTGCTCCGCAGCTTATCAGAAGGAGCTTGCACTCCTCCTGATACAAGCAAGTCCCCACCCACAGCTTATTGCTTTTCGCAATGGAATCAGGGGACTTACTTGATTCGGTTAAATCACCCCGGAAAACAGAAGTTTTCATCCTGTTTTCCGGGGTGATTTTTCTTTTTATTTTACTGTATTTCCGTCTGCATCCACAGTCACGGTATTGACTGTTGCATTGTCGAGAACCATATTGATCATGCGCTCCATCATGATGTTGCGCACTACCGTATCTTCCCCGTAATAGTCATTGGCTGCCTTCAGGAAATCTTCCTGCGACATATTGGCATTGGCTGCCTCATCGTTTAAGATCTGCTGGTAATCCTGGTCATCTGTTGTCCAGCCTTCTGCCTCTTTTACGGCATCCAGAAGGAGGGCACTTTTTGCCATCGTTCCTGCATACGTTGCTTTCTCCTGATTGTAGGTCGCTCTGTCCGCATACTGCTCCAGATAGTCGTCCAGGGAAATGCCGTAATTCTGAAGATAAGTGGTATACCGTTTATCGTAATCTTCTTCGCCAAGGGTGATATAGGATTTCGGAATTTTGTGAAACGTACAGCCGTCTGCCATCTGCTGCATCGCGTCATTCTGCAGATTATTTTCCGCTGTCGTCTCATTTGCAGCCTCCAGCTCTGCGCGTTTTCCGGCACGGTATTCCTCCACAGTACTGTAATCTGTATTTTTTGCTACCCATGCATCATCGAGCTCCCATCCGTCAATGTTTTCTGCCGGGCGGGTAAACGCATTTACCGTAACGGTAAACACAACATCTTTTCCTGCCAGATCGGTACTCTGATAGCTGTCAGGGAATTTCAGGTTCAGATCCTTTGTCTCCCCTGTTTTCATTCCAATGACACCATCCTCAAATCCATCGATGAAGGTACCGGATCCGATCACCAGATTGTAGGAATCGCTGCTTCCGCCGTCAAACTCCTTGCCATCAACTTTGCCAACATAGGCAATATCGGCGGTGTCGCCTTTTTGTACGGTGGCATCCGGATCGTCCATGGTGACAGCTGTCTCTGCCATAATGGCCGTCTGTACGTCATCATCCGTTACCTGCTCTACTTTCTTTTCCAGTGTGAGCTTTTTGTAATCTCCAAGCGTTACACACTCTGCCGGATCAACTTCCTCATCGACAACCGGAATCCCGTCTACATCACTCGGGGAAGCATATTCCTCAGAAGCTGTGCTGTCGGACGATGTGCTGCCTGCGCTCGACGCATCGGATGCTGAGGAAGCGCTTGTGCTGCTTGCGCTTGATACGGAACTGCTGCTTGTTGTATTGTTTTTTCCACATCCGCTCACACTGGCTGCTCCCAGTGTCATGAGCAGAAGCATGACTGCTGCTTTTCTTTTCATTCTTGAATTTTCCTCCATACTACGCCGTTCCCGGCGCGTTGTAAATCTCATTTTACCATACTTGTCTGATAAAAAAAAGGCTGGGGCTCCGATTTTAGAAATTCTTATGATTTTCAACCGTAAAATCGCCTGGATTGCGCTAAAATGTGTTTGCGTTTTGCCGAAATCAATGTTAGAATGTTCATAGACTGGCATTGTATGTTCCGATGCCCACATTATTTTTTGCAGAGGAGGAATAGAGGGATGAAACCCTGGATTATCGTATTAATCGTATTAGCTGTCATCGCTGTCATCCTTGGTCTGCTGTATTACTTCGGTAAAAAAGCACAGACAAAACAGGCCGCACAGCAGGAACAAATGGAGGCCATGAAGCAGACGGTCTCCATGTTGATCATAGATAAGAAAAAGCTTCGCATGAAAGATTCCGGACTCCCACAGATGGTCATTGACCAGACACCGAAAATGATGCGTCGCGCAAAACTGCCGATCGTCAAAGCAAAAGTCGGTCCGAGAATCATGACCCTGATCTGCGACGCTGCTATCTTCGATCAGATCCCGGTAAAAAAAGAAGTCAAGGCTACCGTAAGCGGTATCTATATCACCGGAGTTCGCGGCATCCGCGGTTCTTTAGAGCAGCCGGCAAAGAAAAACGGCTTCTGGCAGAAAATGCTCCGCAAGGCACGCGGCGAGGAAAAATAAAATTTCATCTGAAGCAAAAAGAAACACGCTTTGCGTGTTTCTTTTTGCTTTCGCAGCAGTCGCCAAGGTCTCGTGCAAGCCCGGACTTTGGCTCGTTGCTCGCGAAAATACCCGAGTTGAATGATTTTCATTCTTCCCGGGTATTTTTTTATAAATTCAGTTTTCCGCCTTCCCGCGGTCTTACCTCGATATCGATTACGCAGTCCCCCACGTAGCTGTCGTTGATGTCGAGCGCGTATTCTGCCTTCAGTAAAATCTGATCCGGCGTCTCTTTCATTCTGACCTTCGTCGCCGCAACTCCCATGTTGATCATGCCATATGGCGTATGATAAAACGAAATGTTCTTTTTATCCTCCTCAAAAATCATATGGACATCAATGAGGCCGCGCTTGCGCACCTCGAGGGCGTTTTCCGTAAATTTGATCATGTTGTGCGTCATCATATCAAAGCCTTCGGTTGCCTCGTCGTAGATCAGAAAGTGATGGCCGTTTTTCTTGTAGTACGAACCCGTCGTCATAACCTCCACCGGTTCTTGTTCGCCGGATTCCTCATCCATCAGATACTGCAGTCCGCGGATGCTGATGAGTACGTCTTTTTCCATCCTTTTCTGGTGTTCCTCTCTCTTTTCTGTATGTCGTTTTTAATAGTTTTCAATCTGTACCTGTTTCGTATCGCTGATCTGCTCCGGCAGAACGGAATGTGCGAAGGCATTGAACCGCTCCACGCCGTCGCTTGCGAAGAACTGGTATTTCTGACGGCCCAGCTCATCGTTTCCCGGATTCTCCAGATCCAGCTCCCGCAGCAGTCTGCGCAGTGCCTGTGAGGTTTCGTATGCCGGGTTGACGAGTGTTACTTTTTCTCCGACTACTTTCCGCAGCAGAGAACGCAGCAGCGGATAGTGGGTGCATCCCATAATCAGCGTGTCGATGTCTTTATCCAGAATCTCTGCCAGATAGCGGCGCGCCACTTCCTCGGTGATCGGATCTTTTGTCCAGCCCTCTTCCACGAGCGGCACGAACAGCGGACACGGTTTTCCGTAAACGGTGATCGCCGGATCTGCCTCGGTAATGAACTGCTGGTAGAGGCCGCTCTGAATAGTGCTCTCGGTTGCGATGACGCCGACGCGCTTGTTCTGCGTCGTCTCGACGGCCATCTGTGCACCCGGTTTTACCACACCGATGATCGGGAGATCGATCTCTTTTTCGATCGTATCGAGTGCCAGCGCGCTCGCGGTGTTGCAGGCGATGACGATTGCCTTGACCTGCTGGGTTTCCAGAAAGTGTACGATCTGGCGGGAATAACGGATGACGGTATTTTTCGATTTGGAACCGTACGGCACACGCGCGGTATCTCCAAAATATACGATTCGTTCGTCGGGCAGGTTTCGCATAATCTCACGCACTACGGTCAGTCCGCCGACACCGGAATCAAAGACGCCGATCGGCGCCTGTCTGTCTGCTTTCATACTTTCCTCCATTTTTCATCCGGCATTACTTTTTTGTCATGCCGAATGGGGTTCATTTCTATATTTAATATATCTGAATTTTTACATTTCTTTTTTCATTTCACGACCCTGGTTAAAATAGGTCGCTGATACATTATTTTAACCCGAATGGAGGAATATTGCAATCATTTCTCTTGAAAGTCTTTCGAAAAATCCGCCTAACGCCAGAAAAACCGGAACGAAATCCAGTCACTTTTCAGGATTTCGCGGTAGGCGGCGTCACTCAACAGATTCTGCAGCGGAATCCGGCTTTTTTCGACTTTTTCTGCACTTTCGCCGTCCTCGTTTACGGGGCGCAGGGCATCCGAAAAGCAGATGGACGGGTACAGCATGCACCACCAGTTGTGCCCTTTGGCTCTGCCGATGTTGATCTGAAGAGCGTCGTACGTTCCGGCGGGGAGAATATAATTGCCCGTTTCTTTTTCCTCAAAACTGGCTTTTCCGTACGTTACGGTGATATCGTCAGTACTGCCTCCTGCGCGCAGCGTCTGAAGGGCGGCGGCACGGATGGAGGGCTCGTTTTCACGCAGGATTTCTTCGGTTTCTGCTTTTGTTTCGGCTCCGTGCAGGATCGTCTGCAGTTCTTCGGCAACGGCATCGCGTACCTGAAGCTTGATCTGCTGGTCGGAGGCGCAGTCGCTGTTGGCTCTTACGTGAAAGCGCACGATCTTTGCAGCGACTTCCTGCTGCAGACGGGACTCGCGGAGAAGATTGGCGGTTCCGGAAAGGATCAGCGCCGCAATGCAGACGGGGAGCCAGCGGCGGCAGAAAATTTGAAATGCCGCCTGGAAATGACTTCTATGCTGGTTCCCAAATGTATTTCGGGGCTGCGCCTGCCTGTCCCTGGATTTCTTCTGTGTCTGATTTTGATTCCGTTTCCGGCTCTGTACTTTTTTCTCATTCATATGCTGCCTCCTGTTTTTTCCAGTTTTGCCGGATTTCAAAACTTTTATACACAGACACTCACTACCCGCTCCGATATTCCATACACTTTAAACCTTTTACGGCGCTTTCGGAATCCACGGAATGCTCCTTTCGTTTTCCAACGCATAGCACAAGTCCGCCAGTGTCACCGCCTCTTTTCTTTTCACCCGGTTGTCATAAATTCCGCACAGGTACTCACCGACGGACTCCACCTGTTTTCCGTTCTGCTCCATGATATCTTCTGGTTTTTCTGCGTGAAACAGATAGGCACTGTGCCCAAGCGCACGGTCCTGTTCCAGGTACTTCAACAGTTCTTCCATCCGTCCCCGGTCACTGAGCAGTGCATCGGAAAATACAATCGCCTGGACGTGTCCGGTGTCGAGATCATATTCCTCTGTGCTGTCATATTGCTGCGCAATCTCCTCAAACGTCTCCGCTTCAAAGAACAGCGATGCGGGGTCCTCGTCGGTTCCCTCCTCCTGCTCATCCTTTCCCTGGCCGGTCACCACCGCAAGATTCGCAGGCGCATACCAGACGCGCCATTTACCGCCAGCCGTCTCCTTTTCTCCGCCGCTCTCACTGACCGCCGTCCCGGTTTCTTCCCCAGTTTCACTGTTTTCCGGCGCAGTCGCCTCTTCCGACACATAATCAAAGGCAACCGCCAGTGGATACAGCCGTTTTTCCGGCTCTACTGCCCCGCAGGATGACAGGAAAATCATACTGCCCAGCGCCAGACACACAAGCCGCAGTTTTTTCATATGCTTCTGGCAGAAGCCGAGCAGCACCGTGATGGCAAGGAAAAACGGAAAGTAACCGTATCGGACCGACCAGCCGCTTTCCGCGCATGACAGCAGCCATATAAAAAGCACTGTACCGATCCGTACATAGAGATTCTGCGGTTTCCACAGTCCCGTCTTCTCTCCGATCAGCGATACGTAAAACAGCAGACTTCCCAGTGTGAACAGCAGTCCCATCAAAAGAAATGCCATCCACAGAATATCAAACCGCTCCAGAAATCCACCCGGCAGGCTCGTTCCTGCCATTAACAGTAAGAGCGGGTCCTGCGCCGCAGCCGTGCCGCGCCGGCCGAAAACGCCGAGCAGCGCCATGCTTCCTGCAATTACAAGAAGCCCCGTTTTCCAGATACTCTGCGTCACCGGAAGAATGACACTCCTGTGCTCTTTCTGCACATGCCCCAGTAAAAACGGCAGCAGCGCAATCGGTGTTCCATTTTCCAGTGTTCTCCACACATTCCACCCAAAAAGTATTCCGTTATCCACAATTTCAACAGACTTTGCTGTCTTCCAGGCATCCTCAAACGAGGAAAAATGCATCTGCGGAACCGTCAGCAGAAGCAGAATCAAAATCCCGCCCACAATCCACGGATAGAGTGCTTCCGCCAGCCGTCCTCTTTTCTGTACTTCACTGCCGACACCAAACCCGGCCGCCGCGAGCAGAAACAGTCCGCAGAGCTCCTGCGGTACACCCGCTGTCAGATACGCGGCGGCAAGCTCCGCCATTCTGCGAAGCAGTGTTCCGCCGAGGAAAAGCAGATAACACAGATACATCACTGCCAGAAGGAGTTTCCCAGCCTTTCCCATCACGCTTTCCAGGCGGCAGTAAAGCCCGCCAAGGCGCACGAGATAAATGCACCACACCGCCAGCAGCCCATATCCAACGAAAATCCCTGCCATACCGGGCAGGCCGTCCGATGCGCCGTACGCCGCGAGCTGCCAGAACGCCGGGCAGAGCAGAACGAGCACGATCTGGCGTTCCATCTGGCGCTGTGAAATTCTGTCATTTTCCGAAAACATGCGTCACTCTCCCCTTTCCTGTTTTTCTTCCGGCTCCGCAGCTTTTCTGTTTTTCCACAGCCGCACTCTCTGATCGCGCTTTGTAAAGACCGGCCGCTCCCGCATCTGATGCAGCGGGGGCCGCCATACGGAATCCTTCGGCGCATGGTAGCCCGCAAGTCCTTTCCCGACGAACGGCATCAGATAGGGAATGCCAAAACTCGTAAGCCCGGCAAGATGACCCGCGAGAAGAAACGTGCCGAGCACCATGCCGAAAATGCCGAGCCATCCGCCGAGCAAAATGAAGCCGAACTTCAGCAGCCGGAACGGCGCACCAAACTCTTCGTTCGGAATCGCCAGCGAACAGAGCGCCGAAACCGCAACCACAACGACGGTCATCGGGCTCACCAGATTGGCGGAAACCGCTGCATCTCCGATGATCAGCCCGCCCACAATTCCGATCGTCCCGCCAAGCGGCCCCGGCATGCGCACACCGGCCTCGCGGATCAGTTCAAAAGCAAATTCCATCAGAAGAATTTCCAGAATGCCGGGGAACGGAACGCCTTTCCGCGCTTCGGCGAACGCCAGCAGGAGTTTGGTCGGAAGCACCTGTGTGTGAAAGCCCGTGACAGCCAGGTATCCGCCCGAAATCCACAGGGTGAGAAAGACCGCCGCATACCGCAGCAGCCGCTCAAATGAGACGATCAGAAAATGATGATACCGGTCCTCACTGACCTTTAAAAAGCTGTCAAATGATGCCGGGAAGAGAATCCCGACCGGGGAATTATCACATAAAAGCAGGATTCTTCCGTCCAGAATCTCCATCGCCGCGCGGTCCGGCCGTTCGGTCGTCTCGAAGCGCGGGAACGGCGATTTCCACTGCGGTTCGCAGAGCTGCTCGACCATGCCGCTGTCAAAAACGCCGTCCACCTCCCAGCCGGCAATCTGCTGTTTTACCTCTTCCAGAAATTTCGGATAAATCAGCTCTTTCTCATACACCAGAGCCAGAACCGTATCAGAACGCGCACCAAAATGTATCTCCTCCACTTTCAGATCGGTGGTCCGCAGACGCTTGCGGACGAGTGCCGTGTTGGTTTTGACGGAATCGGAAAAGCCCTCGTTTGAGCCGCGCAGCACTTTTTCGGACTCCGCTTTCTGGACTCCCATATTTGGATATCCCTTCGAACCGATTTTGACGGCGCAGTCGTAACCTTCCACAAAGAGAACGGCGTTCCCCGCCAGCATCGAGGCAAAGGCATCCTCGAGGGTGTCAAATTCCAGCGTGTCGGAAATTCCAAGCAGATTTTCGGAGAGAAAGTTCGGAATCTCATCCTCAGGGACTTCCATCAGACGGTTCAGCAGCTTGCCGATCACGGAGTCTTCCAGGGTGACACAGCTTACTGCGGCTTCGACGTAGATCAGCAGCGCGCCGGTTCCGCCTGCTCTGCCGATTTTCATCGGACGGATCTGGATGTCATCGCAGTTTTCGCACCATGCGCGGATGATGCTTTCATTTTCCGCCAGTGATAATGATATTTTTGTTTTCTTCTCCACGCCGCACGCTCTCCTTCTATAAAAATTGGCCGGGAGAAACACGCTCCGTGAATTTCTCTCGGTTTCGCGGCGAAAAAAAACATTCTGCCGCAGAGTTTTTCACTCCGTAACAGAATGTTCTTTTTTCGAATTTTTATACGCTCTATTTTTCCTCAGCCGCCGCCATATTCTGGTGATGTACGGTCTGCATAATACTCTCCTGCTGCCGCTCGATATGCTCGCGGATCATCTTCTGTGCGCCCGCGAGGTCCCGTTTTTTCACACGTTCATAAAGGGCATCATGCTCCTCTACCAGAGAACGTCGGGATTTTACGTCCTTTAAATATTCAATCCGGTAACGGTACATTTGCTCCCGCAGATTGTTCAGCAGCTGAATCAGGCGCTCGTTGTTCGTCGCCTGATAAATCACATCATGGAATGCCACATCTGCCTGTGCAAGCTTCTGCAGATCATCCGTCTCTGTTGTCTCCAGCATTTGTTCAAAGCTGCGCGATGCCTGATAAAGCTTCTGCAGTTCGCTCTCTGTAATCCGCTGACACGCCAGTTTTACCGCCAGCTCCTCGAGTCCGAGCCGCACCTCCAGCACATCGTTCAGATCTTTTTCCGTGATCTGCGCCACCTGTGCACCCTTTCGCGGCACCATGATTACAAGGCCATCCAATTCCAGCATGCGAATCGCTTCACGGATCGGCGTACGTGAAACGCCAAGCTGATTTGCCAGCCGGATCTCCATCAGCCGTTCACCCGGCTTTAACTCCCCGCGCAGAATCGCCTGGCGCAGCGTGCGGAACACGACATCGCGGAGCGGAAGGTACTGATAATCCTCCATCTGCAGGTCTAACTCATTTTTTGCCATACTTTGTACCTCCCGGTTTTGATACTGTAGTCAGGAATGTCTGTTTCGACAGTCCGCTTATTTTTAACTGATCGCGGGCAAATTCTGCCTTGTCCGGATCGTCGAAAATGCCGAATACGGTCGGGCCGCTGCCGCTCATCATCGCATTGACCGCACCGTTTTTCATCATCTGTGCCTTGATCTCATCGATCACCGGATACGCCGGACACGTCACGGATTCCAGCACATTTCCCATGCGGTCCGTGATGCCGTACAGGTCATGATTTCGGATCGCCTCTACCATGCCGTCGATATCCGGATGCTCCGTCACCTCGTCAAGATGCAGGTTTCCATAGACAAATTTCGTCGAAACATTGATACCCGGTTTTCCGATCAGCACGTAGCACATCGGTACGCCGGGAAGGGATGTCAGCTTTTCGCCGATTCCTTCTGCCAGCGCTGTACCGCGCATCACACAGTACGGAACATCCGCACCGATCTGCACACCCCGCTCCATCAGCTGGCGTTTTGTCAGACCAAGCTGAAACATGCGGTTAATTCCTACCAGTGCTGCTGCCGCATCCGAGCTTCCGCCCGCCATGCCGGCCGCTACCGGGATAAATTTTGTCAGGTTCATATCGACACCCTGACGGATATCGAATTCATCCATCAGAAGCTTGGCCGCTTTGTATACGAGATTTCCGTCATTACACGGAAGGAACAGCAGATTGGTTGTAAGCCTTATTCCGGGTTCTTTGCTCTCCTTTATTTCCAGCTGATCGTACATCTGGATCGTCTGCATTACCATGCGGACTTCATGGTAACCATCCTCTCTTTTTCCGGTCACATCAAGACCAAGATTTATTTTTGCAAGCGCACGCAGTTTCATCGTAGGCACCACCTTCGGTAATGTTTTTTGTATACATAGATATTAATGGATTTTTCTTCTATTTTCAAGCGTTATCTTCTGTTTTTGTACATAATTTTATACAATTCAGTTCAACAGCCTTGGAAACGCAGGCGTAAGCGGTGGCTGAGGGAAACGAACAAGAGCAAAATAAGAGTTTACGAACCTGTCGAAACTTGCTATAATTTTCATCAGATATCAGGGGCAAAAGATCAAAAAGCCGGTGCAAGCTCGCTTGCAAGAGGATTTTTGATCTCTTGACCCCAACATTTTTGCCAGATGCCAGAGCATGTCTGAAAAAACCTTTTCGTAAGCTGCGAATCTCAGATTACGGAAAATTTTCTCAAACACGCTCTAGAGCGTGTCTGAAAAAGGCTTTTCGCAAGCTGCGAGTCCCAGTTTGTGGGAGATTTTGTCCGAATGAGGGCGGCGTAGCGGGCTACGGCAACCGAATGAGGGCAAAATATACCATAAAGTGGGGCTTGCAGATTGCGGAAATGATTTTTCAGACATGCTCTAGCTTCTGCGAAGGAAAAGGAAGTAGCTTTTTATGAGTTCACAAAGATCTTATTCATTTTCCCGCCAGGTTCTGGTCAACGGAATCCGCGATGGCATTCCGATCGGGCTTGGCTATTTTGCGGTCTCGTTTTCGCTCGGCATTGCAGCGCGTAAGGCAGGTCTTAGTCCTTTTCAGGGCTTTCTCGCCAGTCTTTTCAACAATGCTTCCGCCGGAGAATACGCTGCCTTTACACTGATTGCCGCCAACGCAGGCTATCTGCAGGTCGCTATCATTACGCTCATCGCCAATGCGCGGTATCTTCTGATGAGCTGTGCGCTTGCCCAGCGCTTTTCGCCGGACACGCCGTTTTTCCACCGTTTTCTCATTGGTTACGATGTAACGGATGAACTGTTTGGCATCACAATCGCGCGCCCGGGCTGGCTGAATCCGTATTATACATACGGTGCCATTCTCGTCGCTGCTCCCGCGTGGTCGATCGGCACGGCTCTTGGTATTATTGCCGGAAATCTGCTGCCGCTGCGCGCTGTCAGTGCCTTAAGCGTGGCGCTGTACGGCATGTTCCTTGCAATCATCATTCCCCCGGCGCGAAAGAGCCGTGTGGTAGCGGGTCTTGTTGCCGTCAGCTTTTTCTTAAGCTTTATCTGCAGCTATCTCCCGGGCATCTCCACTCTCTCCGACGGAACCAGAACGATTCTGCTCACCGTTCTGATTTCCTGCGCCGGAGCTATCCTGTTCCCGGTAAAGACAGAGGAGGAAAATGCTGATGTACAATAATTATATCTATATCGCTGTCATGGCTCTGGTTTCCTACACAATCCGGATTCTGCCGCTGACGCTGATCCGGAAGCCGATTAAAAATCAGTTTATTCAGTCGTTTCTGTACTACGTTCCATACGTGACGCTGTCAGTCATGACCTTCCCGGCGATTGTCCATGCAACACAGAGCCCTGTTTCCGGCGCACTCGCGCTTGTCGTCGGCATCGCAGCCGCATGGTTTGGTGCAAGCCTGTTTCAGGTTTCGGTGGCATGCTGTGCCGTGGTGTTTGCGATTGAATTGTTTTTGTAATAGAAATGAGCCGCCCTGTGGGAACAATCCTTTTCCCCGGGGCGGCCCGTTTTGTATGTATTACTTTTCTGTTTCTGTTTTTCTGAAATGATAAACGCTGACCGAAGCCGCCGGCAGTGCAATCTGGAAGGAGTCTTTTTCCCGTGCAGGTGCTTTTCCTTCTTTGCAGCGGACTCGGTTCGGATGTCTCGCATCATTGTAGTTCTGCGGATCTTTGGAGTACAGTGTTTTGGCCTCAACAAATTCCGGACACTGTTTGAATTTCAATTCGATTTTCTTTGATTCGCTGTAGCTTGTATTTACGAGATTGACGTAGATATCATCATTTTTGATCGAAGCAAAGATGCAGACCTCAGGATCTTTGTTCTTTTCCTCAAAGCCAAGCGTATACGCACCCTGATGCACCTGATACATATCGAACACATCGTAGTTTGGTGTCAGAATACAATGCTCACCATCCGTCAGGAACAGGGAATTCAGGACATTGACAGACTGTGCCACACATGCCATGCGCACATCCCCGGTATTGCGGTGGAAGATGTCGAGCGTCAGTGCAGTTGTAACGGCATCACGCATCGTACACTGCTGATACAGCGCCGGGCGCGCATTAAATGCACTGCTGTGCCAGTTGCCCCACTCACCGACAATCAGTTCACATTTTCTCGGTGCCGCCTGGAACGGACCCTCCGGTTTCGGAAGTGCCTCAAGACCAGCGTCTATCAGGCGGCGCTGCTCGTGAATGACATTTTCCAGCTCTTTGCATCCATTGATCACATCATACCACTGTTTTTCATCAAACTTTTTCTCTGTCTGAAGCTGTTTCAGATTCCAGTTGTAAAAATGGAGATCATAGCCGTAAAGCGATGGCATACGGTATTTTCCCATCTCCTTGAAAAAGTCTTTCGTCCACACAACACGCTCTTTTGGCTTGTTGCCATCCGGACCGCTGGCAATGCATTTTGGCGGAAATGCCTGATCGCCCGATCCAAAGGATGGACAGGACGATGCGAATTTCCGATATTCATCCGCATACATCTGCGGCGTCATTTTTCCGCCGCCATCCCAGACTTCATTTCCAATACCCCAGTATTCTACCTGAAACGGCGCTTCGTGTCCGTTTACCTTCCGCTCTCTGGTAAGTGTTGTGGATTCTCGCCTGTTGCAGTATTCCATCCATTCACGCATCTCTGCCGGAGAACCTGTCATCATGTTGATATTAAACCATGGCTTTGCGCCGATCATTTCACAGAATTCCATCATCTCGTGCGTACCGAACTGATTCGGATCGGTTTCAAATGTACCAAAATTTTCATTATAAGTAACCGGCCTGTTCTCTCTTGGTCCGATACCGTTTCTCCAGTGGTAAACATCCGCATAGCATCCGCCCGGCCAGCGGATCACCGGCGGATGCAGCTTTTGAAACGCATCCACAAGATCTTTGCGGATTCCATGATAATTCGGAATCTCCGAATCCTCACCGACCCAGATGCCATCGTAAATACAAGAACCAAGAAATTCTATAAAGTGTCCCTGCAGCTCCGGGTAAATATAATTCTCTCCGATTAATTTTCGAAACGTAATTTTTTGCATACAGACTTCCTCCCCTGTAAGAAATTCAGCACCACAAAGCGCGAATTACTGCGTCACAGATTTTTATCATACTCCGGTACGCCTTCCCATCGGCTCCTTGTAATTCACGCTCTGCAATACTGCCTTTTGCGTATTATTTTGGGTCTTTGCTATATATTTCAGTATAGGACATGTCGAAAAAAAATACAACGTGTTGCCGGAAAATCCCAACGTGTGTCTGCAAAGAATTTCCGAAACAAAACCTGCGACGAGAACTGTTCACGCGGGCTATAATAGCCGAAGAAGAACAAGCATTCCGCAAATTCAGTCTTGTAGCCTGGGAAGATGCAATTCTATGCTTGACATCTGATATTATCAGTGATATATCATTAGTATAACCAGATAGTATGCAAAACTTATTGTTTATCCGGATAAAAAACACACAGGAGAACTTCAATGGATCAGAAATTATACAACAGTTATGTAAAGATTTTAAAGAACGAACTTGTTCCGGCCCTCGGATGTACCGAACCGATTGCGATTGCCTATGCGGCTGCGAAAGCACACGAGGTGCTCGGACAGATGCCGGAGAAGATTGAACTTTGCTGCAGCGGAAATATTATCAAAAATGTAAAAGGCGTTAAGGTTCCAAATTCCAACGGACTGAAGGGAATTGATGTTGCGGCAACACTCGGTGTTGTCGGCGGACGGGCAGATCGTGAGCTTGAGGTTCTTGAGGACGTAACCGAAGCAGACATCGAAAAGACAAAAGAGCTGGTACAGCAGGGATTCTGCACCTGTACGTTAAAGGAAGGTGTAGAAAATCTCTATATCGTTGCAAAAGTCATTGCCGGGGAACATAGTGCGGAGGTTACCATCGTCAACCGCCATACATTAATTTCACGCATTGTAAAAGACGGTGAAGTACTCTACCAGATTGCCGCACATGAGGACTCTCCGGAATATGTAGATAAAAGCGTGCTGAATGTCAAAGACATTCTCGAATTTGCCGATACAGTAAGAATCGAAGATGTCAAAGACATTCTTGACCGTCAGATCACCATGAACTCTGCGATTTCCGATGAAGGCCTGAATCATCCGTACGGAGCACAGGTAGGCCGCACCCTTCTGAATGATTATGGCAATGACGTTAAAATCCGCGCCCGTGCCCGCGCAGCAGCCGGTTCCGATGCACGTATGAGCGGCTGTTCCCTTCCGGTTGTCATCAATTCCGGCAGCGGAAACCAGGGTATGACCGTTTCTCTTCCTGTTATTGAATTTGCAAAAGAATGGAACGTTTTTCAGGATAAACTGTACCGCGCACTCGTTGTCAGCAACCTGATCGCCGTTCATCAGAAAAAATATATTGGTAGCCTTTCCGCTTACTGCGGTGCCGTCAGCGCAGGCTGCGGCGCAGGAGCTGCCATCACCTATCTTTCCGGCGGATCGTATGAGGATGTCAGCCTGACCATCGTCAACACCATCGGAAACGTCGGCGGTATCGTCTGCGACGGAGCAAAATCCTCCTGTGCAGCAAAAATCGCATCCGCTGTTGATGCCGCAATTCTGGCTCATTACATGGGCCAGCACCACAGAAGCTTCCAGCCGGGAGAAGGTATCGTGCGGGAAGATGTCGAGGATACGATCAAGAGTATGGGATACATCGGAAGAGTCGGCATGAAAGATACTGATACGGAGATCCTGAATATTATGATCGACCGTGTGGATATTGACGAAGTTTGTAAATAACAAAAGTACTACGCTTGACAGCCATCTGGGCAGACTTGCACAGATGGCTTTTTTATATTGCTCTTTCTGTCCACCCTGAAAACCTCTACGATGCCCTCATCCGGGCAAAATCTCCCGTAAATTGTGACACACATTTTGCGGAAAACCTTTTTTAACAGGCTTTTTCAAACAGGCTCTGATTTTGATTTGAAAAATCGGAGGTTCTGCATTATGATGAATTACAAGGAATCTATGTACTGGCTTTACCGCTTCCAAAAAGCTATGGTATTTTCCTTGTGACTGATTCTGTAAAATAAACAGGAAGCAGAAAGAGAGTATCTATGAAAGTATTAGTCTTCGGTTCTTTAAATATCGATTACGTCTACTCCGTCAATCATTTTGTCCAGCCCGGCGAGACGCTTTTGGCGGATGACCGGCAGATTTTCAGCGGCGGAAAAGGGCTGAACCAGGCGATTGCTTTTGCAAAATATGGTCTGGAAACGTGGCATGCCGGCGCTGTTGGGGCGGAGGATTCTGCTCCGCTGCTGGAAACGCTGAAAGATGCTGGTGTTCACACGGATCTTGTTCTGAAAAAAGAAGGATCATCGGGACACACGATCATTCAGAATACACCGGAAGGTGAAAACTGTATTATCCTCTTCGGCGGTGCAAATCAGGAAATCACAAAGAAAGATGTAGATCATGTCTTAACCTTCGTGAAACCTGGCGATTATCTGGTTCTGCAGAATGAAATCAGTGAGATCCCTTATCTGATGGACTGCGCGCACGAAAAAGGCATGCACATTGTGCTGAACCCCTCACCCGTCAATAAAAAGATTTTCCAGATGCCGCTCGAAAAGGCCGAATATCTGATTCTGAACGAAATTGAGGCCGCTGCAATTTTAAAAGAAACGGGTGCTGCCCTTGCTGAAAACGCGGATGGCACTGCTCTGCTGAACGGACTGGTTCACAAATTTCCGGATAGCAAAATTGTGCTCACCCTCGGCAAAGAAGGTTCCATGTATGGCTATCACACCAAACGCTGCGCACAGGGCATTTTCCCGGTAAAAACCGTTGATACCACAGCGGCAGGCGATACCTTTACCGGATACTTTGTCGGTGAAATCATAAACGGAAAAACACCGGAAGAAGCACTCAAAACTGCCGCCATGGCATCTGCGATTGCGGTAGGGAAAAAGGGCGCCAGCACATCGATTCCGACGATTGCGGAAGTCAGAGACGCTTTATAAAAAATTCAGAAAATCAGCACATCAACATACCACAAATGTGATATAGTATTAGCACGAAACAAGATCAGTATACCAAGATATTCATATCCGTTCGCATCTTTCCGATCCTGAACTGGGCCGTACCTCGATCACCGACAAAATCCACATGAACCCGGATTACCTGTCCCACATTTTCAGTACGAAGACAGGAGCATCGCTTAGCAGCTACATCATGGATGAACGCATGGCAGCCGCAAAACGCCTGCTTGCCACCACCAGCTTCTCCCCCCAGCAGATCTGCGACCAGGTCGGAATCGCAAACGTTTCCTACTTTTACCGGCAGTTCAAGAAAAGCAGCGGGGTGACACCGCAGCAGTATCGGGAGAAGCATTTTCATGGATAATCACGAGCACCGGAGCGTGCCTGAAAAAGGCCTCCAGCGCGCAAAAAAAACAGAGTGTCTTGGGATTTTTTCGTTCCCATGCACTCTGTTTCATTTCTTACCCACAAAAATCCGCCAGATCCTCTTTCAGATAATTCTGCGTCTTCTCCAGATCTTTCTCCCGGATACTCTGCATAATATCGTTATGATGCGCAATGTCCAGCGCCGGGTTTACGTTGGACCAGGTCTGCCAGTAAAACTGGGCGTAAGCGCGTTTTAAAACGTTCATGGTGCGTTCAAGCTCCTGATATGCGTAAGCATTGCCGGAAAAGGAAATCAGCTTCAGATGGAATGCTGTATTTGCCTCCCAGTGATCCCAGACGCTGTCGGTGCTCTGCTTGCATCTCTCGTCGATTTCGGCGAGCTCCGCCAGGTTTTCTTCGGTGATGTTTCCGATCGACTGACGAAGGTATCCGCCTTCAAGAACGAGACGGAAATCCAGGATATTCTGTGCCTCCTCGCGTGATACGCTGACGACCTGATAGCCGAAGCGCGGGAAGCTGCGGAGAATTCCCTCGTTGCAGAGCGTCACCAGTGCTTCACGGATTGGCGTCTTGCTGCAGCCGAATTTCTGCACAAGCTCCTGCTCATTGATAATCTGGTTCGGTTTATATTCATCGGTAAAAATGCCGTTCAAAATGGCCTGGTATACCATGTTTTTGAGACTTTCCTGCTGTTTCTTCATCCGGAAAAACTCCTCACTTTTCATATTCTCGGCGCCGCAAAAATGTGCTTCCGGCGCTGTTTTTTATCATAACAAAATTTTTTTCACTTGTAAATGTCGGATCCGACGATTTCCCGGCCTTTACTCCCCGCAGCTACAGATCATCGAATCAAAAAAAGATGTACTGCGGTAATTTTTACCCATTACCGCAATACATCCTTCTCTTTTACTCTGAATCTCAGATCACATATTCATTCGCCTTCTGCATCTGCCAGTCCACGAGGTCTGCCAGGGTGATGTTGTCCACGACGCCGTTGATGGCGTCGTTCAGTTTCTTCCAGAGCAGAACGGTGACGCACTGGTCGGCGCGGTCGCAGTCGGTGCCGTCTTCGACGCAGTCGACCGGGGCAAGGCTGCCTTCGGTCAGCCGAAGGATCATGCCTACGGTGTACTCCTCCGGCTTTCGTTTCAGGGAATAGCCGCCTGCCGGGCCGCGGACGCTTTTTACAAAACCGGCCTTATTTAAAATCGAGATGATCTGCTCGAGATACTTCTCGGAAATCTCCTGCCGCTTTGCCACATCCTTCAGGCGCACCGGCTCTCCGGTATTGTTCATCGCCAGATCCAGCATTAAGCGCAACGCATATCGTCCTCTTGTTGAAACTCTCATTCACATTTCCTCCGAATCTTTATCCTATGATTTATTGTATCCCACATTCTCTACATAATCAATGGGAAATAGGAAATTTCAACGAAGTTTCCTGTAATTCAAAAAATATGCCTCTGACACGAAACCTTGTGCCAGAGGCGTACGTTTTATTTTACTATAACCTGTTTCTTACTTCTTACTGAACTGCCTTGAATGCCTCATCCAGATCCTCGATAATATCATCGACATTTTCGGTACCGATGGAAAGACGGATGGTGTTTGGTTTGATTCCCTGATCCAGCAGTTCTTCCTCGGTGCACTGGCTGTGAGTGGTGGTTGCCGGATGGATTACCAGAGATTTTACATCGGCAACGTTAGCCAGCAGGGAGAACAGTTCCAGATTGTCGATGAAATCTTTTGCTTTCTGTGCATCGCCTTTGATTTCGAAGGTGAAGATAGAACCGCCGCCGTTCGGGAAGTATTTTGCGTACAGTGCCTGCTGCTTTGGATCGTCGGATACAGACGGATGATGTACTTTCTCAACCTGTGGCTGGCTCTCCAGATATTTTACAACCTTCAGCGCATTCTCAACATGACGTTCTACGCGGAGAGACAGGGTCTCAAGTCCCTGCAGAAGCAGGAAGGAGTTGAACGGAGAAAGCGTAGCTCCGGTATCACGAAGAAGGATCGCACGTACTTTTGTAACAAACGCAGCAGGTCCAACTGCTTTTGTGAAGCTGATGCCGTGGTAGCTCGGGTTTGGCTCAGTCAGAGATGCGAATTTGCCGGATCCCTCCCAGTCAAATTTACCGCTGTCTACGATCACACCGCCAAGAGTAGTTCCATGGCCGCCGATGAATTTGGTTGCGGAATGAACAACGATGTCTGCGCCATACTCGATCGGACGAACGAGGTATGGAGTTGCGAAGGTATTATCGACAACCAGCGGAATTTTGTTCTCATGTGCAATTTTTGCAAGTGCTTCGATATCGACAACATCAGAGTTCGGGTTTCCGAGGGTCTCGATGTAGATGGCTTTTGTGTTCTCCTGAACGGCTGCGCGGACCTCATCCAGATCAAATACATCAACAAATGTGGTGCTGATGCCGTACTGCGGAAGGGTGTGTGCCAGCAGGTTGTAGGAACCGCCGTAGATGTTCTTTGCGGATACGATGTGGTCGCCCTTCTGCGCCAGGTTGATGATGGTGTAGTTGATGGCTGCTGCTCCGGAAGCTACTGCAAGTGCCGCAACGCCGCCCTCCAGTGCTGCCATTCTCTGCTCGAAAACGTCCTCGGTCGGGTTAGTCAGACGACCGTAGATGTTTCCTGCATCCTGGAGTCCGAATCTTGCTGCTGCGTGATCGGAGTTATTGAATACGAAAGAAGATGTCTGATAAATCGGCACTGCTCTTGCTCCGGTTGCCGGATCCGGATTTTCCTGTCCTACGTGAAGCTGTAAGGTTTCAAATTTAAGATTTCTTTCTGCTCTTGTTTTTTTGCTCATGATTTTATTCTCCTGTTCTGATTGTCTTTTTTATTTTCGTTTTTCTATTATTTGTCGGAACCGGTCGTCATTCTGTCTGTCCCCTGCTGCGAAGCGGCTCCGTTTTGATTCTGGATTTATCTGCTTACGCTGCAACACATGACATCATAGATCACGATTCGATTCTCTGCGAAAACTGCTCTCATTGACTTCGCTTCCTCTCGCTTTTGTGATATTTCCTATCTGTTTACAAGGGATATTATAGCGGCTGTCTTCTGTTTTGTCTAATACAGAAAAATAATGGCTGGTTATAGGTTTTTCCTATATCATATCTTTACTGCCATTGCACTTTCTTTTGAATTTCCTATACCCGGTTTGCAAACGCAAATCAATTTTTATAGTACAAACTCTTTATACTTCCGGATCTCCTCCAGATACTGCAGTCCCATCGCACTGATCGACATTCCTTTTCTGGAAACGTAGCCGATCATCATATTTTCATCCGCGTGAAGCGGCACCGCACGGTAATCGCTGCCGTTCAGCTCCTCGCAGATGATTCCGGAACAGAGTGTATACCCGTTCAGGCCGACCATCAGGTTCAGCATCGTTGCACGGTCGTTTGCCTTGATAATTCGTTTGTATTCATACGTAGAAAGCACTTCCTCCGCCAGGAAAAATGAGTTGTTGCTTCCCTGGTCAAACGACAGACACGGATATTCCTTCAGTTCCTCCATGGTGATCTCAGTCTTGTCCGCCAGCGGATGATCCTTCCAGAGGTAGACGTATGTTCCGCAGGAAAATAGGTCGTGGAACTCCAGGTTATTATCCTTCATCAGCTTGTTCAGCACTTTCACATTGAAATCATTCCGATACAGGATGCCGAGTTCACTCTTGAAGTTCTTCACATCCATCAGCACATCGTACGTTCTCGTCTCGTAAACGGCAAACTCGTATTCATCCATGCCGAACTGTTTCACCAGCTCCACGAATGCCTTCACGGCAAAGCTGTAATGCTGCATCGACACACTGAATTTTTTCTTGCCTTTCGTGCGGTAAACATAGCGGTTTTCGAGAAGCTGATACTGATCAGTAACCTGGCGCGCGTAGCCTAAAAACTCCTCGCCTTCCGGGGTCAGCACCGTTCCGTGGCTGCTGCGCTTGAACAGTTCAATTCCAATCTCCTTTTCCAGCTCCTTAATCGCGCCCGAGAGGCTTGGCTGTGAAATATAGAGTGCCTTCGCCGCCTCATTCATCGATCTGGAATCCGCGGCCTGGATTACGTAGCGAAGCTGTTGTAGTGTCATAAGTAAAGTTCCCTTTCTGGTATAATTTGATATACGAAACTGCCATTCGCGGAGGGGAGAGTTCCGCGGATGGCAGTTTACACATTTATGCATGATGTCTCGATTCAGAGCATACCGCTCTCAATCTTTATTTTGCAAACAGAGGGGTAGAATAGTATCTGTCTCCATTGTCCGGCAGAAGCACAACAATAGTTTTGCCCTTGTTCTCTTCGCGTTTTGCCAGCTGAATTGCCGCATACAGCGCTGCGCCGGAGGAAATTCCTGCAAGAATAGCTTCCTCGGCTGCCAGATATTTTCCGGTCTCGAAAGCATCCTCATTTTCTACCTTGATGATTTCGTCGTAAATACTGGTATTCAGAGTCTCCGGCACGAAACCTGCGCCGATTCCCTGGATTTTATGCGGTCCGGAAACACCCTCAGACAGTACCGGTGAGGATGCCGGCTCTACTGCTACAATTTTTACTTCCGGTTTTTTCTCTTTTAAATACTCACCCGTTCCGGTGATCGTTCCGCCGGTGCCGACACCTGCAACGAAGATGTCAACCGCTCCGTCGGTATCTTCCCAGATCTCCGGACCTGTTGTCTTTTTGTGGGTTGCCGGGTTTGCCGGGTTCACGAACTGGCCTGCGATAAAGCTGTTAGGGATCTCTTTTGCAAGCTCATCGGCTTTCTCGATCGCACCCTTCATACCCTTTGTTCCGTCCGTCAGAACAACCTCTGCGCCGTATGCTTTTACAATGTTGCGGCGCTCTACGCTCATGGTTTCCGGCATCGTAAGGATCATACGATACCCTTTTACGGTAGCTGCCGCTGCCAGTCCGATTCCAGTGTTTCCGGAAGTCGGCTCAATGATAACGGAACCTTCTTTTAAGAGACCTTTTGCCTCAGCATCCTCAATCATCGCTTTTGCGATACGGTCTTTGACGCTTCCTGCCGGATTGAAGGATTCTACTTTTGCGATCAGTTTCGCCTGCAGTCCTTCTTTTTCTTCAATTCGTTTCAGTTCTACCAGCGGAGTTTTTCCTACAAGATCCAGAATGCTGTCATATACCTTTGCCATCGTTGATTTCCTCCTTACTTTTGCTCGCTTTTTCTCTATTTCCCTATTTCCTATTGAGTTTGTATGTTTTAAGTTGTTTCCATCTTATTCCAATCGTTTTAAAATGTCAACACATTTCACTGATATGATCAGAAAAGATGGTTAGAGCAGACCTGCAAGCGCAATACTGACCGCCATTCCGACCAGGGAAGAGAGCAATGCACCCGCCAGTGTATACCGCGTTTTTTTGATGTGGACCGCTCCGAAATAGACCGCCATCGTATAAAAAACCGTCTCCGTGCACGACATCATAATCGAAGCCGCCCGTCCGGCAAAGGAGTCGCAGCCCGCCTCTTTGTAGAGATCCAGCAGAAGACCCACCGCCGCGCTGTTGGAAAAGAGACGCACAACACCGAGCGGTACCAGCGCAGACGGGATTCCCGCCGGTTCCAGCACGGTTCCAAGCAGTTTTCCAAATTCCTCCAGAAATCCCGATGACCGCAGAACACCGACCGCTGCCATCAGCCCGATCAGAGTCGGCACAATACCGATCACTGTCCGCATGCCGTCCTTCGCCCCGTTCAGAAAATCGCCGAACACATCCTGTTTCATCAAAAGCCCCAGTCCGACCACATAAAAAATCAGCACGGGAACCATCAGATCTGAAAGCGCCGAAAGAAAACGCAAAAAATCCCCTCCCCGGAAAAATCCTATCAGATACACTCCGATACAATTTATTCCGCGGGCGGGGATTTATGTAATTTTATTTCACTTTAATCTGAAACAGACGCGCCATATACGTCTCCGGGAAGTGAATCTGCAGCGTCTTGCTGTAGTCATCGTAATGGAACACATCACCGCAGGCCTTCGGGTAAATGCAGCTTACTTCCAGCTCTTTTCCCGGGAATGCACGGTCAAGCGGAACCTCAAAACCGGCCTCTCCGCCGCGTCTCCACACACCAAGATAAATTACATCTCCCGGCACACGGATTCCGGCTGCGAGGTGTTTTTCTTCATTGTCTGCCCATCCCATCGGCCAGAACGGAACGCCGTCCTTGATGCCGCTGCGGATCTCTTTGTAGCAGTCAATTCCCTCTTTTACAAGTTCAAACCGCTCCGGCGAAATTTCTGCGAGATGGCCGCTTTGGTGAATACGAAGCAGCAGCGCATTGACCATATTGAAAATAACTTCCTCTTTTGTGCCGTCCCGCAGCGGATATGACCAGATCGCCGCCTGCTCCGGCGTCACGCCGATGGCTGCATTCGCCGAAATCGTCGCATAATTGCGGTAATCCTCCTGATCGCTCGTCGACTGAATGCTGTTTCGCGCCAGCATCGCATAGTCCATCCGAAGACCGCCGCTCGAGCAGTTCTCAATGACAAGATCCGGATACTTTTTGTAGATGCCATCCAGCCATGCCAGATACGCTCTCTCATGCTCCAGAAGACCGTCTCCAAAACTGTCTGCATCCACTTCCGTACCAATACCAGGCTCAATATTGTAGTCCATCTTGATATAGCCGACACCGTAGTCCCGTACCACACGGTCGATGACTTCGGTCACATGCTCAATCACAAGCGGATGACGGAAATCCAGCTGATAACGGCTTCTGTCATACACACGCTTGCCGTGGCGCAGGAAGAAGCACTCATCCGGCAGAATGGAAGCCTTCTTACAGTTGATACCCATAACCTCCAGCTCCAGCCAGACACCAGGAATCATGCCCTTCGAACGAATATAATCCGTCACCTCACGCACTCCATTCGGAAAGCGCTTTTTACTCTCCTGCCACTCACCGACACTGTCCCACCAGTTGCCGTCCGCATACCAGCCGGCATCAATGACAAAATACTCACATCCGGCCTTCTCTGCCGCATCCACCAGCGGGAACTCTTTTTCTGTGGTCGGATCTCCAAACAGACAATTCATATAATCATTGAAAATAACCGGCAGATTTTCATTATCTTTGTTCGGACGGCGGATCTTTCTGCGGTACTTCGTCAAAGTACCAATCGCTTCCTCGAAATCATCATGACCTACGCCGACAGCCACCGGAACCGTTGTAAAGGAATCTCCCGGCTTCAGGTTCTTCGACCAGTGTGACTGAATCTCTGTCGGACCGCTCACCGCCAGATAAAAATGGCAGTTCTGATCTCCGATCTCATAATGCCAGGAACCACTGTGGTCAATCTCAAAAAACAGACTCGAATCTGCCGCACTGTTTCCAATATATCCCATCGGCACATATTCCTTCGCCGACCAGTTGCCCGTATTCGTAATCTCAATCGTCTTCGAAGTTCTCTGATAATTATGCGGCTGCGTCTGCGCCATGCCAAGATCTGCAAACCGGTACTTCTTCACCGTCAGCTCCTTCTGCCATCCATTGTGAACCACAACCATCGACATCTTGTCATCCGAGCTGACAAGCTCTGGAATTCCCTCTTTCTGTTCCTTCTCAATACCCCAGTAACTAAAACTCGAAATGTACTCCAGTGTCTGGTCTTCCTTTCCTTCGTTCGTCACTGTATTGTACATTCTCGCAACCGGAATCCCATCAAAAAACTGCATCACAAACTCCACCTTCGCGCCCGTCACATCATCCGACTGCACAATCCGAAGCAGATCCCCGTTCTCATTTCTCTCCTCCGAAATCGAATCAAACTTCAGCATAAAGCCCGGAGCCGTCACAATATACTTATTTCCATGCTTCTCATACGGCCGGTTATACCCCGAAAAATTCACCTGCACCAGCTGGAAGCTCTCCTTAATCTGAGCTTCCCGCATTCCTTCCATCATCCACACTCCATCCGGCTTCCGGCAAAGATTCTCCGCGTCAAACGGTGCATGTGAAAAATGAAACAGCTTCAGCTGATTCTCTTCCGTCACCCCAAACACAATATGAATTCCATTCACATCATAACAAATCAGCTCTGCCTTGATCGGGGTCTCAATCCTGCTCGTCCATTTCTGCATCTTAAAAACCCTCCTTTGGAAATTTTTCTCATATTTCCAGCATATAACTTGTCCCCTTTAAAGTCCAGCACATTCTTGCTTTTTCCATCCTATTCTTTTCAACCATCTTGCGCCGATCCGCCCTTCAGGCGGATCCAGACTTTCCTCCCGTTCTCACTCCCAGCTCACGCGCCAGCCGTTATTTCACAACCCCAAACGTCGCAATCTCAAACTCCCGGAGTGTCACATGATACACCCCGTTCTCATCCGGGCAAAGTACCTCACCCTTCTCTTCCACTACATTACTGCGGTAAACCTCTTTCATCCAGCTCTCCTTTCGGAAGGAAAGTACCTCATCCTGCGGCATATTGTTCACAAACCGCACAAACAGATCGTCCTTTGCAAGTCCCTTCTTAAACGCTGTCAGATGAATTCCTTCCCCTTCAAAGCGGAGGAAGCTCATTTCCAGCGGCATCTCGCCCGATACGAGTTCCGGTTTTACCTGACCCGGCTTTCTGAGCCATGCCTTTGAAAGACCGGCCTGTGCTGCTGTCAGATCCTGCTGGAATGCGTAACCCTCGGTAAATGCCTCGCCCGTCTTACCGGCTGCATACGGCACAACTTCAAACTCCAGGGTAAACGTTCCGATCTGCTGCGCCTTTGGCGTCGGGAAATAACCCCAGTCACCCATCTCCGCAACGGAACGAAGCAGCGTTACCGCAATCGCATTCTCCTCATCCGCCAGAACCTCATATTCATACAATCCGCGGTTTGCCACAAGAAGACCATTTGTCTCATCTTCCATTGCAGCAAAACACTGCTGTCTTTCACATCCGCAGGGATTCGTCCAGGTATCATTATGACGGTTATTTCTCTTTACAACCTCAAAGGCAGAATCTGCCAGATGCATGGATGTATTCAGACCGGTCGGCATTACAACGCGGACTCTGTGATCCTTTGCCTGATTACAGATCGTCGTTGCGACACGCAGACCTTTTCCCGATTTTTCCAGTGTCAGAACCGTCTTTACTTCCATCGGAACCAGTTCCTTCGAACGGTTTGCCACACGCGTATATGGGTCAATACACATCTCACGCTGTCTCTGCAGTTCCTCTCCCATACCAGACGGAATCATCATTTCGTGACAGATCTCAACTACCGTGCGGAATGTATTTTTCTCCACACAGCGAATCTCAGCTTTCATGCCTTTCGTTGTGATTGTCTGTTTTCCAGAGTCCTGAATATAAATATATTCATTTCCCATATCTCCGGTATCTTCATAGAATCCCAGATTTTCATACGTTCTTCCGGTTTCCTTATTCAGAATCTGGTAGGAACCATCCTCATTGACCGTAACTTTCAGGTTTTCATTTTCCAGAACGCGCTCATTCGCAAAATCTGCAGAGGTTTCCTGGTTCTGATCCGGCTCTGCCTGCTCCAGATAATATGTTGCATATCCCATCGCCGGAACTTCTGCCTCAAACGTTACCAGCACCTTCTTTGCCATATATGGCTGACGGAACCGGTCATCCGGCAGATCGTATCCGAAGGAAATTCCTGCATTTTCGATTTTTGCCGGAACTGCATTTCCGTTTGCATCGCAAAGCACCAGATTTGGCATTTCTACAGCCTCGGCCGCCTCATAACCATCCCATACAAACAGATTGTAATCGCGGAACAGGTGCAGTTCTTTTGCAATGACCTGTTTTTTCGCAGTGCCAGAAGTATTCCATACAACGAACGGAATCTTTTCGCTGTTTCCAGGAAGTGCCGCGGTATTCACCTGATCGGTCAGGTATTCTACACTCTCATCGTAAATCGCATCTGCCACCTGTCTGCTCTTCGCAAAGCGGGTTTTCATTTCTTCATTTACTTCATCGACGCTGCAGCCGCAGATGCTGTCATGCGGATGATTCTGCATCAGCTTTTTCCAGCTGTAAATCATCTGGTCTTCCGGGTATGCTTTGCCAAGCACCTCTGCCATGGCTGCCGCCGGTTCTGCTTTCCGCTCCAGCGCTGTTTCGCCGGCACGGTTGTCCACTTTCAGTCCCATCCAGGAAGAAGCGGTGTTTGCCAGTGTCCATCTTCCGTCTGTTTCCTGGCTTGTCAGCTCGCCTTTTACCGTAGAGAAATTCTCGGAAATTTCTTTTTCCATTGCCTTTACATAGGTTTTGAAATCCGAATGAATAAATTCAATGTCCGGGTACAGTTTCCGTGCGACACGAATTGCCTCGGTAATGTCCTTCTGCAATGGCTGATGGTCGCATCCGTTCATCATCAGAAGCTGATGTGTTGCCGCAAATCTTCTCGCATCGGCCAGTTTTTTGTCCCAGTAAACTTTTGCTTCTGCCTCATCCACCGGAATCTCCACTCCGTTGTTATACCAGTTTGCAAACAGAATACCCGGCAGTTTCGTTCCGTCCGGGGATGCCCACATCATTTCGGAATACGTGGACTCATACTGTCCTCCGGTTACCTCATTATTCGGTCCGATCGGTTTTACACCGCGTCCGAACACAACCGCATCCATGCCCGCCTGCTTCAGCACCTGCGGCATCTGTCCCGCATTTCCGAATGCATCCGGGAAATAACCGACATTTCCGATCGCTCCGTAACGCGCTGCTTCCTGCATGCCGACCTGAAGATTGCGGACACATGCCTCACCGCTGGTCAGAAACTCATCCTGCAGAATGTACCACGGACCAGTCTGGATTTTTCCTTCACGGACGCATTTTTCCACCTGCTCGCGTTTTTCCGGGCGCACTTCCAGGTAATCGTCCAGGGCAATCGTCTGTCCATCCAGGAAAAATCCGCCAAATTCCGGATCGTTCTCTGCTTTTTCCAAAATATTGTCTACCAGCTCAATCAGTTTCATTCTGTGTTTTTCAAAAGACTGATACCACTCTCTGTCCCAGTGGGAATGGGAAATAATATGAACAGTTGTTTTCATGATGTGTTTCCTCCTGTTATAAAAATGATTTTCAAACTTAAAACTCTTTCTATTTAAGTCTTGTTCCTGTATTGCCGTGTTGATTTGATATATCATATCATAAAAAAACGCAATGCTTCTGTCAAGTATTTCTACGTTTTTCCATGATTTTATATCATTTTCTTTTTATTTAATATATCATTTTTAGTTTGACTTATCTTTTTCCCGAGATTATAATACAAAGCAAGTCGATATCACACTTTTACAAATACAGTTGTCACCAATCATACTATTTGAGGAATTTTACAGACATGGATAGAAATAAAAGAATAACGAAACCCAAATATGAAATCATCAAAGAAGCTCTTTTAGAGCGCATCCGCACCGGACAGTTTTCTTCCGATGCCGTGTTCTGCACGGAAAAAATGCTCTCGGAGCAATATGAGGTAAGCCGCATCACAGCAAAGCGGGCGATTGAAGATCTGGAACAGCAGGGAATTCTGTATCGAAAACGCGGCGTTGGAAGCTTTGTCTCGCAGAAAATCCCACCGGTTTCCTCCTCCGCATCAGAAACCGACAGCAAATCAAAAATGGTTTCCCTGCTGCTTCCCTTTGCCACAACACAGGGAAACATTTCGGAAACGATTGGTTCCTTAAGTGCCGCGCTGGCGGAAAAAGGATACTTTTTAAGCATTCATATCACCGGCTCTTCCTCTCCGAAGGAACGTGCCACACTGGAACTGCTCCGTTCTCAGAATATCGCCGGACTTGTCTACTATCCCAAGCGTGACAATATCCACCTGGAACAGTTAAACGATTTCCTGTTTGCAAACCGCCCGGTTGTCATCATCGACAAGCAGACCGACTGTCCGTATTTAAACAATGTTGTCTGCGACAATTACGATGGCGGACGGCAGCTCACCCGTCACCTCCTGGAACAGGGGCATCGCAACATCGCCTTTTTCACAACAGCTCCCCTTTCCGAAACCTCGTCGGTCCGTGATCGTTTCGGCGGATTTTTGCACGAAATAAAAGCCGCCGGAATCATGCCCGATTCCCGGCAGCTTATCACCTGGCCACATGCACTTTCTACAGAAGATGCCCTTTCAACAGAAATCACACCTTTTCAACAGCAGCTCCTTACCCTGCGGCAAAATGGAATTACTGCACTTCTCGCAGAAAATGACCAGGTTGCCGAACTCATCTTTCTCGCCTGCCGTACCATTGGCCTTAGGATTCCGGAAGATCTCTGCCTCTGTGGTTTTGATGACACGAGTCTCAGCCGGAGTCTTGAAATTACCTCTATTCATCAGGACTTTGAAAGCATCGGACGGGAAGCCAGCCGGATTCTCCTTTCCACACTGGAAAACCCTGCGGCGGAACCGGAAAAAATTGTGCTGCCGGTGACACTTGTTCCCCGGGCATCCTCGCTTCGAATGATAAAAACAGAATCCTAAAACCAGATCATTTTTCATCTGAATTTTCTTCCAGAAATTTTCGGATCTTCTCTGGCGGCAGCAATGCATAAATACTTTTATGGAATGTTGCCGCCACTTCCAGTTCTCCGTAATATCCTGTACGCACATCACAATTTCCCTGGAACGCCTCCCGCAGTGTCGCATTCAGCGCTGCTCCCTCATCACTGTCCATAAAATCTTTCAGCATCCGGCAGCAGGTGTGCGTGTTTTCATAATAGCGGCGGTATGCCGGATGAAATTCCCGCATCCATCCGCTCACGGATACACAGAACAACGCCGTCGGATGGATCACCGGCTGATAAAGAAGACGCCATTTTTCCTGCTGTACTGGATCTACCGCAAACGCAAGCAAAGAAACTTTCAGCTCTTCCATAAAACCCGGATAATCTTCCTCCGTCAGAGAGATAATTTTCTGATTGCGCAGATACTGGTTGATATTCGTCGCATCAATCTGCTCCGGAGAAATGTACTGTAAATAACGGGACATCATTTTCAAATCCGTACCTGCGTGCTCAATCGTATGCTGTGTGATTTTCTGCCACAAAAACTGCTGATATTCCGTAACCGGCGTATCCAGATATGCCATCCACAAATACTGTGCCAGCAGCCGGGCATCCCGGGATTCCATCTGATTCCGGGTAGGATCTTCCGGGCAAAAATCGGTATCTGCAAGCATCCCCGCAAGCTGTTCAAGCGACTGGCACACAGGAAGCTGTCCGCTCAGACGATCCATTTCGCTGATCGTCTGCTGAATGGTAAGCATCTGCGACTGGAGTGCATTCAGCTGTTTATGCAGATAAAATGGTGTTGTGCGCGGCTTGTGAAGAATCGCGCGGATATCCGCCAGTGAAAGTCCTGCCTCGCGCAACTTGCGGATGATAAAAAGTTTTTGAATATCTGCTTCTGAAAAATCATGGTAACCGTTATGTTCATCAACAACAGGCGAGATCATCTTCTGATCGATATAATAATAAACCGTCCTCCTGGACAATCCTGTTTTTTTGATTACTTCCTGAATTCTCATTGTTGCACCCCGTTTTTCCTTTTGTCCAGTCATTCCCCCGCATTCTGACTGTTTCTCTTTTTTTCACTCTTTTTCTTTCTGTTTTTCCGCTTTTTTCGTTTTGATTTTATAAAAGCATACACCTGGTGTATACTTTTGTTTCCTATTATATCCTGTTTTCCCTCAAAAAGCCACGTAACAATTCTCTTTTTCCATAGAAATCTTCTGCTTTTGAGAAAAGAATGCTGTTTATTTCTGAAAAAATTTGCATTGACTGTCCACCAACGATATCCCGTATAATAAAGGAAAAGATTTGCAACAAAATTTAAGAGAAAGGAAATATCCCGTTTTTTGTATTCTCCAAAACGAATCGTCATTCAGAGTCAAATGATTTTTCATGCAAAATTCATTTTTCTCCGAATCGTTAAAAAAATAAAAACTACAGCCTGCATAATCAGTTTTCATTGATATAAAAAAACGGGATCGGGTGAATGGTATGATGTTAAAAGATAAAGTTGCAATTGTTACCGGCGGAACCAGAGGAATCGGCTATGCCATTGTGCACAAATTTCTGCAGAACGGCGCGAAAGTCGTCCTGTTCGGATCCCGGGAAGAGACCGTTGCAAAAGCGGTTGCATCTTTAAAAGAAGAAAACCCGGACTGGGAAGTTTCCGGTGCATGGCCAAAGCTGACCGATGCAGCTGCCATGGTAGATGAGATCAACAAAGTCAAAGAAAAATACGGCAAAATCGATATTCTTGTGAACAACGCCGGTGTCTCAGACAGTACGCCAATTGACAAGTATACCGCAGAGCGCTTTGCCAGTGTCATGGATCTAAATGTCAACGCCATGATGAACGGCATCCTTCCAACCGTTGCTATTATGAAAGAACAGGGCGGCGGCTGTATTTTAAATACCAGCTCAATGGTCAGCATCTGCGGCCAGCCGGGCGGCGTTGCCTATCCATCCAGTAAATATGCGGTCAACGGTCTGACCTGGTCCCTCGCACGGGAACTTGGTCCTTTCCATATCCGTGTAAACGCGGTTGCACCTGGCATCACCCGTACCGATATGGTTGCCGCACTTCCAAAAGAAATGATTGATCCACTCATCAACCGCATTCCTCTTCGAAGAATTGGTGAGGCAGAAGACATTGCAAACGCATTCCTCTTCCTGGCAAGCGATATGGCTTCGTATGTAACCGGAGAAATTCTTTCCGTGGATGGTGCGATGAGATCCTGATTTATTTTTCATCCAGTTGTACACCATTTTCTGATTTTGAGGTTATCTGCGTAAAATCTATAGTTTTATAATAGGAAAAATCCTGCAAGACGTTAAACTATCTCTCAACCTTCCGCTTTTCATTTTGAAGATTGGGAGGCCGTTCATGTCCCACAGGATTTTTTCCTATATAGCAGCAGATATTCTCAATCCGATTCGCTGCTTATTGTTTTTCACCATGGAAGCAAGGGACTTCCTTGATTTGGTTAAATCATATTTGGAAACTTCTAAAGTGTCAGTCGACGTAGTTAGAAAAACAGCATCACCAGCCCCAGCGCACAGAGCAAAATTCCCGTCACGCGGTTCAGCATTTTCACATTTGCCCCGTTGGCCCATTTCGCTCCAATCTGTGCAAAGACCAAGGTACTGATGACACAGGCAATCAGAATTGGAATGTCCGGCGCGCCGCCGATATAAAAATGGGAGATCGCACCGGTCAGAGCTGTAAAGGTCATAATAAAGACGCTCGTTCCAACTCCTGTTTTCAGTTCATATCCGAGCACGCTGGTCAGCACCAGAAGCAGCATCATGCCACCGCCTGCTCCGACAAATCCACAGATAAATCCAATCACAACACCGCAGAGAATCGACTGCTGGATTTTCTGTTTTTCTGATTTATTTGCCTGTACTTCTTTCGTCGTCATGATCGGACGGATGATAAATTTCAGTCCGACAAACAGTGTCATCACTTTCGAAAATCCGCCCATGGTTCCATTTGGCACCAGCGAAGATACGAAGCTGCCGACCAGTGTAAAAATCAGAACAGATATCAGCATAATCACGCCATGGCGGATATCAATGTTTTTATTCTTTTTATAAGTCCAGGCACTTACTCCTGATGCCAGCACATCCGATGCCAGCGCAATGCCAATCGCCTGATAAGCCGGCATGTGTAAAAAGGTAATCAGCATCGGTGAAACAACGGCCGCTGCGGAGAGTCCCGCAAGTCCCGTGCCAAGGCCGGCGCCAAGACCAGCCACAATACATACGATAAGTTGTGTTATTGTCATAGTTTTTCTGTCATCCGCTTAGATCCGTTGCACTTTTCCTGTACTTTGCCATTTAGGGGCAGATGACTGTTTTCCTCCTCTTTCTGTTTTTGTTTTGTCTTATTTTTCTATTATGTTCTTCTCTCTGGCTTTCAGCGTTTTTATTTTTCCGTCACGTTCCTCCGAATCAGCTCGCATAATCTGAGAAATTCTTCCCTGTCTTCTCTGGAAATTCCGGAAAACAACGATTCTCCAAACGCTCTCTGGCAATCCTGTCCAAAGCGGATAATTTCTGATGCACTTTCTTCTAGCTTCAAATGCACTTTCTTGCGATCCGCCGCATCTGTTTCTTTTTGAATGTATCCTTTTTCACACAGCTTGTTCACTGCCAGTGAAACATGCGATTTCTGCATTTTCCGCACACGCACAATATCCACTGCAAGATCAAACTGGCTGTTATTCGCAAGAAACAGCAGAACATCCACTTCCGCAGCTGACAGATCATAACGCACCATGACCTTTTTTCGGTACTGGTTGTATTTTCGTTCTACCTCCACTGCAAATTGCCATTGTTCATCAAACATACTTTTTCACCTTCTTTTTTAACTTGATATTCTTATTTGTTCTATTTTGAACTTTTTTTGTATAATAGTTCTTTTTTGAACATTTGTCAAGGAGTGTACACGGAAAACGTTCGAACTTATAAATCTAAAGTATTTTTATAAAGTGCAGAAAATTATATTCTTGACTCTATAATTATTGTAGGGTTTACTATAATCGTAACATTCTACAACAGGAGGTTTCCCTATCATGGAACGAAACTTAACAACCGGCAGTATCTGGAAAAATATTTTCTATTTTTCGCTGCCTTATCTCTTATCGTATTTTCTGCAGACGCTCTACGGCATGGCAGATCTTTTCATCATCGGACAGTTTGAAGGCGCGGCCGGTACAACAGCCGTTTCCATCGGCAGTCAGGTTATGCATATGATTACCGTTATCATCGTGGGACTTACCATGGGAACGACTGTCAGCATCGCGCAGGCCGTCGGCGCAAAAGATAAAAAGCAGGCATCACGCTGCACAGGAAATACCATCACTTTATTTCTCGGTGTTTCCGTCGTGCTGATGGTAATCCTGCTTCTTCTGGTAAAGCCGATCGTACTTGTGATGTCCACACCATTCGAAGCCGTTTCCGGCACCGTCGCTTATCTGACGATCTGTTTCATTGGTATTCCATTCATCATCGCGTATAATATCATCAGTTCCATCTTCCGTGGACTTGGTGATTCGAAAAGCCCGATGTACTTCATCGCAGTCGCATGTGCGGCCAATATCGCACTCGACTATCTCTTTATGGGCGCCCTGCATCTTGGTCCATCCGGTGCCGCGCTTGGAACCACGCTTTCCCAGACACTCAGCGTCATTCTGGCACTGATTGCGATCCGCAAACGTGATACCGGCATCCGTCTTACCCGGTCGGATCTCTCCCCTCAGACAGCTGTGATGGGACAGATTCTTAAAATCGGTGTTCCGATCGCCCTGCAGGATGGTTTTATTCAGATCGCCTTTATCATCATTACCATCATCGCTAACCGGCGCGGTCTGGAAGCAGCGGCTGCAGTCGGTATTGTAGAGAAAATCATCAGCTTCCTGTTCCTGATTCCATCTTCCATGCTTTCCACTGTTTCGGCGCTCGGCGCGCAGAACATCGGTGCTGGAAAGCAGAAGCGTGCCGAACAGACCATGTGGTGTGCTGCACTGATTGCTGTCGTTTTCGGACTGATCGTCGCTATTACGATTCAGTTTATTTCCGTTCCTGTGGTCGGTCTTTTCACAACAGATGCGGAGGTTGCACGCCTCGGCGGTCAGTATATCCGCGGTTATATCTGGGACTGCATTTTTGCTGGAGTCCACTTCACCTTCAGCGGCTATTTCTGTGCCTGCGGACGGTCGGAATTTTCCTTCCTGCACAATATCATTGCCATTCTGCTTGTTAGAATCCCCGGTGTGTATCTGACTTCCATCTGGTTCCCGGACACGCTGTTCCCGATGGGCATTACAACGGCATGTGGATCTCTGACCTCTATTATCATCTGCCTGCTGGTGTTTCGGTACTTAAAGAAGAAACCGATTCGTACTGCTGTATAAATTTTCTTTGGAGATATCTTTATGACAGACGATCGCAGGAAATCACCTTAATTGACAACGGAATGACAAGCGATCCAGAAAAATTTGTAACAGAAATCCGAATCCCGATTCGACCTTCGGATTCTTTTTAAAAACAACAACCGGGAATATCTGATTTTTTGATTTCAGATATCCCCGGTTGTTGTTTTCTTTTGTTTTTTTCGGCCTTTTCTACCACACCGGCTTCTGCAGGCAGAACGGCAGTTCCAGTCCATTTTCCTCGAGAAGTTCCTGGTTCGTCAAAATTTCTTTTGCATCTCCATCGCAGACAATGCACCCGCCGGACATCAGAATCACGCGACTGCACGTTTCCAGAATCATGTCGAGATCGTGCGATGCGATGATTTTCAGATGTTCAAAATCGTTCAGAATGTGGATCAGTGATCTGCGGTTTCTGGGATCGAGTGCAATCGATGGCTCGTCCATCAGGATAATATCCGGTGTCATAGCGAGAATCGTCGCGATCGATGCCATCTTTTTTTCTCCGCCCGACATTTTGTAAATTTGTTTGTCCCGCAGATGCTCGATGTGAATCTGTTTCAGTGCATGGTTTACACGTTTTTCCACCTCTTCCTCCGGCAGCCCGTAATTTCGCGGAGCAAATGCAACATCCTCAAATACCGTCGACATGAAAAGCTGGCTGTCGGAATCCTGGAAGACATAGCCGATTTTTTCGCGCACTTTGGGAAGCATCTCTTTTACAACCGGCATTTCCTCCACACGGATGCTGCCTTCGTAGTCCAGATTCAGTCCCACCAGAAGTTTCAGCAGCGTCGATTTTCCAACACCGTTCGCGCCGATCAGTCCGATGCTGTCATTTTCGTGTGCAGTAAACGTGATGTCCTGCAGAATCGGGACTGATTTTTCGTAAGAATAATTAACATGTTCAAAATTGATGTGAATATGGCTCATTTTTGATATCTCCCGACAATTCTTTTCTCTTCCCGCGTGCAGGCAACTGCACCAGGTTGCTTTTCTACTTCTTCCGACTTGTTGCAAATAGATGTCTTCCCACGCAGCGCTTCATCCCGTTACTTTCAGTACGGCAAAAAGTACAAGCCACACACCCATATACAGCCAGTCCTTCGCTTTGCACGGCTCCTTCGCTGTATAGTAAAATTCTCCCTGATAGCCACGCAAAGTCATGCTTTCATACACCTCATTTGCGCGGTCCATGCTGCGCAGAAGCAGCTGGCCGGCCAGTGTTCCCCATACCTTGAAATGAACACCCTTCTGATTCGGTGCACGCAGACTGTACGCCTGCGTCATGCGGTTTGCCTCCTCAAGAAGCACCGTGACATAGCGGTACGTCAGCAGCACCTGTGTCACCAGAATGGCAGGGATATGAACCAGACGCAGTGCATAACAGATTTTCTCGATGGATGTTGTCGCAATCAGAAGATACGCCGCCAGTACGCTGTAAATACCTTTGATCATCAGCGTCACCATGGAAAGCATCCCTGCTGTCAGCGGAGCAGTACCAATATGCCCGATTACCTGACGGTCAAAGATCGGATTGAACAGCCCCACAAAACAGACGAGCGGCAGAACAATCCGAAGCCGCCGGATGCTGTCGCTTAACGAAATTTCGCCGACAATAAAGAGCACAATCGGATAAATTCCCATGCGCAGCAGGCCGGTCAGATCGTACTTTGGAAAGGACATCGTTACGGTCAGAAAAACAATCGTCAAAACGAGTTTAACCAGTGGATGAATTTTGTTCACCCACTGGTCTTTCGCCGCAAGCATGTCCATATGATGAATTTCATATAATGCATTGCCAAGTTTATTCATTTTTCTCCTGTTCCGTACAGCTTATGACTTTTTCTTTTTAAAGAAGCGGAATGCATAGCATGCACCGACACAGACAACAAGAACGACTGCGGATCCCGCAATTCCGGAAAAACTGGTTCCAAACGTGGAATCAGAATTTTTAAAACCATAATCCGGCAGAAGTGCCGTTTTTTCCTGAATCTCTTCCGCCGCTGCATGTGCGCCGGTTCCGTTATTTTCCAGTTCCGTCGAACCGGTCAGACGCTCCATGGACCACTCAAGTCCATCCGGATTGGAGGATGCCGCAAGAGAAACGGCTCCGCCGATCACCAGTGCTGCGATGCCTAAGATCGCAATTGTCTTCTTGAAAGAAAAGCGGCTCTTTGTTCTTTCTTCGCTGCATGAAAGCATCTCCGGGCGCGCTTCATAGACGAACAGCAGAACGGCCGCTGTAATCAGGCCTTCCACAAGACCAATCGCGAGATGAATCGGCTGCATTGTTGCCACAAATACAGAAAACGGCAGATCCGTTATCCCGGATGCGAGCGTTTCCAGCGCCACACTGAAAGCGCCAAGCTGCAGGGTCACCACACAGCCGAGAATCGAAGCGCCGGCAATTTTTCCCCGTGACATTCCCTTTTTCATCATTGGACGCCAGAACAGGAAATATCCAAGAAAACACCCGTAAAACGCCATGTTCCAGATGTTGCACCCGAGTGCCAGAAGTCCGCCATCCGCGAACAGCAGACACTGAATCAGCAGCACACCGATCATCGTCAGGAATGCGGCGTACGGTCCAAGCAGTGCCGTCAGCATCATACCGCCGCAGAGATGGCCGCTCGAACCCGTGCCTGGAATGGTAAAATTAATCATCTGCGCCGCAAAGACGAATGCACCCATAACTCCCATCACCGGGATTTTTTTCGGGTCGCTCTCCAGGCGCACTTTTTTCACAGAAAAACCAGCTGCTCCGCCGGAACAGACATACATTGTTGCAGCCACTGCAGGCGCAACCAGCGCATCAGCCATATGCATAATGTTCTCCTCCTTTTTGTTTTCTGTTTTTTTCTTTTTTTTACTTTACTACGCTAAAATTCGTCCTGCAAGCCCCCGTGGGGGTTATTTTTTCAGATTTTTTTACGATTCTTTTTGTTCACTTTTACCGATTTTTTATGAACATTTTGTTTAAATTTAAAGGGTGACTTTTTAACATTTATATGGTATTCTATAGACAACACAGACGGATATCCCGGTGTCGGGATTCCGTACACACACTATCTCGAGGACAGGATTCCTGTCCGATCCGCGGCCGCCTGCACATCATCGGGTCGCCGCGGTTTTTTCTACAGAAAAAAGCCCTCCGGGCAGGATTCTTTCTTAATTGTAGTGCCAAAACCGGTTCTTTACGGGTTCTGGCTGTATTTTCGAGTATTGGTGTGAATTTCATCTTGACGAGAAGGAGACTCTCTTATGAGCACAGAGAACTTAGAACACGAAGATCAAAACAGAACACCGGAACCGACCATTGATATCCGGAGCAATGAAGCACCCGCTGATCCGGAACAGGAAATTGTTTCCCAGGGTGTTCACAACTACAGCGCCGCTGAAACGTATGTGCGTCCGACCGATCCGGCCATTCTGCAGCAGCTTGAGTGGTTCCAGGACCAGAAACTGGCACTGATGATGCATTTCGGTCTGTACTGCCAACCGGGTATGGTTGCTTCCTGGGCATTAAGTGACAAGGATTCTGACTGGTCCCGCCACCAGGTAAACTGGGCAGACGGAGAAACGTTCAAAAAACAGTATTTTAATCTGAACCGTTCGTTCAACCCAGTCCGCTTCCAGCCGGAGGAGTGGGCACAGATGGCAGAGGACTGCGGGTTCCGATATCTGATTCTGACCACAAAGCATCACGACGGATTCTGCCTCTGGGATACGAAATATACCGATTATAAGACAACCGCAGAGGACTGCCCGTTCCATGAGCACAAAAATGCGGATATCGTGAAATCCATGTTTGATGCATTCCGTGAGAAAGGCATCGGCATCGGTGCTTACTTTTCCAAAGCAGACTGGCACTGCCCGGACTACTGGAATGAGAAGCTTAGAAAAGACGGCATGACATCCCGCGGACCATCCTACGATCCGAAGGAGTACCCGGAAGTGTGGAACCGTTTTAAAGAATATACAAAGAATCAGGTGCTGGAGCTCTGCGAGAATTACGGCAAGCTGGATATTCTCTGGTTCGATGCCGGCTGGGTGTGCGAGCATAACGGACAGGATATTGATCTTGGCGACATCGTTGACGAAGCGCGTAAGATTCAGCCATGGGTTCTCTCCGTTGACCGTACGATCGGCGGCGCTTATGAGAACTACGTTACCCCGGAGCTCTGCATTCCGGAAGAGCCGCTCGGTGTTCCGTGGGAGAGCTGCCTGACACTCGGCGTAGACTTTACGTACGAATACGGCGATCACTACAAATCTCCACGTGAACTTGTCGGCCTGCTTGTCAACATCGTTGCCAAAGGCGGAAACATGGCACTGAACGTCAGCCCGCAGCCAGACGGCCGTATCCCGGTCGACGCCTGGGACAGCCTGAACGGCTTTGGACAGTGGATGAAAACATACGGCGACGCCATCTACGGAACCCGCATCTGCGCACCGTACCAGAGCGGAACCCTTTCGTTCACACAGAAGGGTGACTCCGTGTATGTATTCCGGCTGTATCCGACGGTGCAGGAATCGGTAGAGGCTGAGATTTTCGTGCCGTATACAGAAGAGAAGATTTCTGAGATCTGCATGGTGGAGAATGGGGAAACGGTTGCTTTCAGAGAAGTGGAAGGCGGACTTTGCATCACCGTTCCGGCAGGATACCGAAGAGGCTCAGCACCGATTGCGTTGGTGTTTGAGATGAAGAAAGAGCGGTAAATCAACAAGTGTAAAATTTTCCTTGATCCATTTAGGTCGGCTGGACTAGTCATTGATACGCCTAACGTCAAAACAGTTCAAGTGCATTTCTGCACCTGAACTGTTTTTCTGCTTTTTCAATATAATTGAAAAAACTATATTCATTTAAGAAGTTGAATCTTCCCTATATGGTAATATTCTCAGAATTTCATCTGTCTGCATGTTCTGACACCGTTGACGTAAATATCATTTGCCAGTTCTGTGACTAGCCGCATATCCTGCCAGGTTTCACACTTGTTCCCCATAAAAGTAATGTTATCAAAATGGACATCATGAACACGTACTTCTTCTGTCGGTGTCTGGTACCCCCGGATCACGGAAACCGGGATATCTCCGTTCAGCACCTGGATATTGTCAAAATAGATATCATTAATCTCTCCTTTGGCAAGCTGTTCCGTATATTTGCAAAGCAAAACCTTAATATCGAACAGTTTCTGTTCTGCCTGCTCTACTCTGATATTTTTATAATGTATATCATGAACATGACCGCCATCTGCCTGATGGATGGAAATCGCCGCACCACCCATGTTTCCTTCATACTGGCAGTGTATGATGTCACAGTCTTCAAATACCAGGTCGTGGATTTCGCTCTGGAGGGCATAACCAAGCTCTATGGCATTACCGGGTTCTGCATTCCAGATTACGTTATTGTGAACACGCACTTTTGTTACATCACGTACCGTTGACGGATCTTCAAACAATCTTTGGGATTTGATGCAGATACTGTCGTCTGTGGAACGGATAAAGCAATTTTTCACCTCTACATCCTGGCTGCTCGTAATATCAATACCGTCTCCCGTTACAATCCTCGACATAATATTCATATTATCAATCACAACATGGTCACACGCCGCAGGAACTACATGCCAGGAAGGTCCGTCTACAGCCGTAAAGCCTTTTAAGAGTACATTATTACACCACTTGGTATAGATAAAGAAACGGTGTGCATTACTGTCCGGCAGATGCCAGCAGGCTCCGTTGATAATTCCGTTTCCTACAATGGAAATATTGTCACAATGGTCTGCATATACACACCCTGATACAACAGCACCTTCCTCAATATAAACCGTATCATTGGACTTTAAGGTAAGAACTCCTACATTATATACCTTGCCCTTTTCAAAGCAGATGGTGGTATCTGCCGGTTTCTCAATCCTGTGCGAGCAAAGTACAAACAATGCATCATGAAGACCACCATCTGTTTCTACAGTAAACTTTCTCGGCTCATCAAGATGGATATGGACTGTTTCTCCTTTTACAGAAGGAACTATGCCAAAGCTGGACGGACGGATTTCAAGTTTTTCATATGATGCATGGATTGAAATCTCCAGATCATACGCTTCGTTATCTACTACTACAACATAGTCAAACGAATCTGTATGGTATACCACTCGCTCTGTTCCATTGCAGGTAACACTGTATTTTGCTGATTTTTCCAATTCATCTACAGAATTTAAAATAAATCTCGGTTCCTTGACCGGGTCCGGATTAGGATAATAAATCAAATCATTTTTAAAATCCTTCATGTCTCTTTTCCCTCCTATGCTCGTATAATGTTCTCAGAAACAAGGTGGTCACTACTGTTTCCAATACTGATACGCAGTTTCATTCCGCTGCTGACGGTTTCCATGTTTTTGCCATAATATGAAAATTCTTCCTGGTCAATCAAGAAATCTACATCCTTCTTTTCCCCCGGCTCCAGGAAAACCTTCCGGAAACGGACAAGTTCTTTCTTTGGACGTACTACAGATGCATATAATGTTTCATAATAACACTGGACTACTTCTGTTCCCGCAACATTCCCTGTATTGCACACATTACAATGTATATGTACTTTTTTATCCTGTCCTGTCTGCACATCAATGTCCGAAATATCAAACTCTGTATAGGACAATCCATAGCCAAATGGATATAACGGCGTATTTGGGATATCCATATATCTGCTGGTGAAACGATTTTCTGAATTATCTTCTGTAAATATATGCCCGGTTTTTACATCCCAGTAGCTTATGGGCACCTGTCCCACACACCATGGGATACTCACAGCTAATTTGCCGGAAGGGTTTATTCTGCCATACACAAGATCTATGATTACTTCAGCTCCCATAGTGCCGGGTCTCCATGCCATAATGACAGCCTTGGATCTTTCTGATATCCTCCGCAGGTCCAATGGTCTTCCTGTAATTACCACAGTCACAATATTACTTGTACGTTCTGCTATTTTTTCAAATAACACCTGCTGTTCTTCCGGCAAAGTCAGGAATGCCCTGCTGGCAGCCTCTCCTGACTGGGACTCATGTTCCCCAAGTACACATACAACCGTATCTTCATGGGTTATCGTTTCCAGCCACTGCTCATCCCTTGGCTTGTCAGACACTTCCTGTTCCACCTGCCATACTTTACACTCTTCATCAGAAAGAATATTGCATCCTGTAATACATTCTGCTTCTATCTGCTTTTTTTGTAAAATATCTTCTATTGTTTCAACTGCCTCATGTTCTCCAAAAATTGACCAGCGGCTTAAGAATTCTCTTGACGCTGTATAAGGACCTGCCCAGATAACTTTCTTCTTCATGCTTAATGGCAGCAGCTTTTCATTTTTCAAAAGGACACAGCTTTCGCCAGCCAGCTGATATGCTTTTTCCCGGTTATGCAGAGTAAGTTTTCCACTCTTGCCAAGACCGGCAAACGGATTTTCAAAAAGCCCAAGCTGATTTTTCATCATCAGGACCCGGAATGCACTTTCGTCGATAAATGATTCCGGAATCTGTCCGTTCTTCACCAGTTCCTCCAGTCGGAACATATAAGCAGGACTCATCATATCTATATCCACTCCGGCTTCTATGGCCTGAACCGCCGCTTCATCCATATCGGCTGCCACACCCTGTTCTTCCAGCTGTCCGATGGAACCCCAGTCTGAGATCACTGTACCATCAAATCCTTCTTTATCCCGCAGAAGGTCTCTGAGAAGTTCCTTATTCCCACTGATCGGTTTTCGGTCTATGGCATTAAAAGCGGTCATAACCATAGCAGGTTTTGCCTTCAACGCCATGCGGAAAGGTTTTACATACTGTTCCAGAAATGTTCGCTGGGATATTTCAACATCATTATATTCCCGGCCTGCATTCACTGCTCCATAACCCGCAAAATGCTTCAGGCATGCCGCTATTCCAGTATCATCTTTCTGCTGATAGCCATCTACCATTGCTTTTCCCATGATCCCATTTACATATGGATCTTCTCCAAAGGATTCCATCATCCTTCCCCATCTGGGATCTCTTGAAACATCAATCATAGGAGAAAATGTTGCTCTGAGCCCTTCTGAAGATGCCTCCAAGGCAGCTATAGAAGCCGCCTCAGACACCAGTTCCGGATGAAATGAACACGCCTGCCCCAACGGAATCGGAAAAATCGTCCGACATCCATGGATAACATCTGCCATAAAGAGAAGCGGGATATGATGGGGATGCTGTTCCATATATCTGCTCTGGATATCATAAATTTTATCTTTACCGATCACTCCTAGCACTGAACCGGCATATTGAATGATCCATTCCGGTGGTAACTGTTCGCCAACAACACCGGTAAGCACTGCCTCTTTGTCAAAATATACACCGGTAAGCTGTACCATCTGTCCTATTTTTTCCTGCAAAGACATTTCTGACAGCAATTGCTGTAATTCATGTATTTCCATAAATACTCCTTATGTTCAATCCGTTTATTTCTAATGTTCATTTCTCCAAAGAGCACCTGAGCTGTTTTTCTGCTTTTTCAATATAATTGTATCATGCAAGCGGCCTTACGGTTCCTTCCGTAATTCCATTTTCATTAAACGCATCGACTCTCACATATACCGTTTCGCCTTCGACCAGCGCGCCAATATTCTGCTCCGGCATAAAGGTCATGCAGCTGTGATACAGCTTGTCCGGAGCAAAACCCCAGAGGACGTTGTATCCGACGGCGTCTGTCTGCGGCTCAATGGTGATGCGCATATCCATGGTTCCGGTTCGTTCTGCCTGATACTGCGGTGCGAATGGTTTTTCGCCGTTGCCGAGTCCGAAGACACGAAAGCCGGAGATGCATGGATTCTGATTATACGGTACTTCAAAAACAGTAAGTTTCAGATAGCGGATCTGTACACCCTCTTCTTTTACAACGAAATCGTGTGGCAGATTAGCTTCTGCATCTGATTTGTCTGCCAGGACAAAATAGTTTGTTCCATCGGCGGATGCCTCAAGCAGCCATCTTGTTTTATGCTGGCTCGGGTCGATATATCGTTCTCCCTGACGCTCGCCCGGCAGGGGTACATCGATTTTATCATCCGCAAAATTGATCTGTACGGCGCGGACATCTTTTACCTCACCAAGATCCATCGAAATCCACTCGCCCGGCTGATTTCCGGCGGCGCGCCACCAGGTCTGGATATTTTCATCTGCCGCAAACGACGGTTCTCTGCCTTCTTCAGAGGACGATGCACTCATTGCTTTCTGATAGCTTAAGAGATACCACTCCGGTTTTGCCCATGGATCTTCTTTTGCCTGCTCCACTGCCATCGGCCAGTCGCCGAACTGCTGATTGCAGAACAGAACACCATCTTTGTCGAAGCCTGCCCGCCAGATGCCGACGCGACGCTCCATATCGTGGTTTTTGCTAATCTGCATTGTCGCGGTATGCCACCAGTTTCCATAGCGGTCTTCCATCGTCGAACCGTGGCCTGCACCGCGCAGGAATCCGCCCGGTTTATAGGAATATGGATTGTTCTTTGCCAGACGGAACGGGCCAAGCGGGGAATCACTCTCGTAAACACCGTCACCGTAAACGTTGTATTCCGTTCCCGGGCCGGCATACTGGAGGTAATAGGTTCCGTCATGCTTCGTCATCCATGCGCCCTCGATGAACGGTCTCTGACTGAACATAATTTTGGCAAACCCGATCTGCTCCTCCGTCAGATGATCCGCATCTTTTCCCTGTGCTTTCAGAAATTCTTTGAATTTTTCAACAGCTTCTTCTTCACTCAGTGGCATTTTGGAATGATTTTCTCCGACGCGCTCGTATCCGATTTTTTCCGGCTGACCGTAGATCAGTTCTTTTCTCTCTGTCTTTGGAACCATCGTCTCCGGGTCAAGCTCCACACCCCAGATCGGAGTCACGTTATTGCATCCCCAGTAAAAATAGAGCTTTCCGTCATCATCAAGAAACAGGTTCGGATCCCAGAAATCGAAGGTTCCCGGAATACGCTCAAACGGACCGTTTAAGATATCTTTCGTACGGTAAAAATCGCAGATCGTGCCACGACGGGATGCGCTGAAGTACACGTAATCGCCGATCACACGCACATCCGGCGCATAGTCATACAGCGGCAGGCTCTCCGGCAGCCGGTGGCTCTCCCAGTGCACCATATCCTCCGAAACCCAGACACTTAACGTCATGGACGCAAAAATATAATACTTTCCCTGAAATAAAATCATCGACGGATCGGCGGCCTCGCGGGAAATCTTGTCCTCGCCGCTTCTCATATCCTCGATAAACTGGTAACGGTAATCCATATTTAACGGATTGCAGAAATACTGTTTTTTCATCAAAATTCCTCTTTCCGGACGGTACGTAAAAACCCCTGTTCGTACATCCTTTTTTCTTATGATAGAAAAAGTTTAGCATATCCCGCAAAGAAAGGAAATGTTCTGATTTGACTTTTTTGTTGCACTTTTTGGACTATTTTTTGTCTCATGTATTGGACAAATTCCTGTCAAAAATAATACTCTTTGATATGCATCTTTATATATGTTGCTTAGCATTTAAACAGCGCAGATCATTAACTGATCTCTAAAGCAAGGGTGAAAAGCCTATTTTTTGAGCTCTCACCCTTGAATATCATAGAACAACGATTTCATTTACAGACTGTTCCACAGTATTCCGGAAAATCTGTTTCTTGCAACTCTCACTCCACAGAACTGATTTTTTATGTCATTTTTGTATCTTTTCCTTCCATTTCTGTATTGTTTCTGTAAAGACATGCTCTTTTTGCTTTTCATCTTCCTGCGCCTCATACTTAGATAGTAAGGAATTAAGTTCCCTGTCCCATATCGAATAAAATCGAACGGTTTTTACTTCTTCCTGTATCGTTTTGATTTGTTTTTGATCTTGTCTCGAAAGACTCCGCATTCGTTTTTCCAGTTCCTTTTTGTAAATAGAAACCCCTTGCGGAAATCTTATATTGCTTGCCTCTCTTCTATCTTCTAACTCTATTCCTTTTCCTGATAAAACTTCTTCACTGTATAGCATTTGTAAAAAGGAGACTGCTTTTAAAGGTTGCTTTGTGTTCTTATTAATTCCTGCATAAAGTGTAACATTTGCAGTGAATCCGCCTTCCTGATTCGGCATTGCAAATACCGTATGAACTGTTTTTTCACCTCCAAGTTCTTCCAAATCATTTAGACTTACTACTCCTGTATCTTTTATTTTCCAGTTTAAAGCTAATGATCTTGTTTTTAATGCTGCTGTTTCATCCAAAACTTTTTTTATTTGCTCTTCCGAATATAGAAGTGTTTTTTTCTTATAATCAACTACCTCACTAAATGTATCAAAAAATTGAACCCCACTTCTTTGCCCTACAATCTGTTGAATTGCTTTTTCTTTTTGTCTGGCTAATTCCAGCCAATTTCTTGATATTTCTGTATTTTCCGGTAAATCCTGTGTTGTAAATGCATATAGAAAATAATCGTATGTCATAGGAAGCAGTATTTGTTCCTCATTAGCCATACCTGCAGACAAAATCCTCTCTTCTAAAATATCTATATCAAAATATTTCATGTATGGTTTCAACGAAAGAAAGGTTCCCTGATACATTTCTTTTTGGGGATCCTCAAAAACAACTGCTCTTTGCTCACTCCAGGTCGGATTCGGCCCCTCTGCCAAAAATACATCCGGTCCTTCCCCCATCGTAATTTCATTCTGGATCTCCTGTACTTTTTCTTCCGAAGCCTTTTGCCCTGATGGGATTACCATTAATTCCACTCCATTATTTTTATATATTTTCTTCCAGGCTGCCACTATTTGAAGTACCGTTTTTTTATTTTCTTCATCAACACAAATTTTTAATGGCATTTCCGTTTTCTCAATTTCAATCTTGGCTTGCGTATCTGCATATACCGTTTCTGCATTTAAGCTCCCACTGACTAATGTGATGTTAATCAGAATCAAACCAAAAATTTCTTTCAACCTTTTTCCCATCATTATGCTACCCCCTATGTTTCTATATAGCACAAGGCTATTGCATGACTTCTGTTTTTTTACATATCATACAACAGCCTTGTATTTTAACCATTAATTATCATATCCGTGACAAATTGTTCTTGTTTCTTTCACATTAGCAGTATTTCCTGCGTTACAATTTAAACATTTTGTAGTTTTTATTCCTGTTCTATACTGCTTCAAATCAGTTCCCCATGCGTGACCATGAGTACATGTAACTGTACCACTGCTTATCCAGCTTCCCCATACGGTTGACGATGTTATTCTTCCTCCACATCTCGGGCAAACTGCAGCATACGGCATAATTTCTTCATACGCAAAAGTATTCTTACTTTCGATAACATCCGCTTTTGTTACATTGGCAGAAAATGTACTGGCCAACATTAAGGTCATTAGAAAAATGGAAATTTTTTTCTTTACCGCTTTCATACTTTTCTCCTTAAAAATTTATTATACCTGTCAACGTACGTTCTACATTTGTATAACAAAAAATACCATACTTCCTACTTTTTGTCAATCTTTTTTCTACATTTGTCTAATTAATCATTATACCCATGGCAGACTATTTTTTCTTGCCTGATCTTTATCTCAAAAAAATTTCCACATTCATTACACCTGATTTTTTCTACTCCATATCTGGCTTTCTGTAAGTCATCTCCCCATGCATATTGATGTGTACATACTACATTTTTTTCATTTTCCCATCCATCCCAAACCACTTCTCCTTGTACCGCAGCTTTGCATTTGGGACAATTTTCTATACACGATGATGACCATATTTGCCGCGCTATTTGCATTTCCGAAAAGCTCAAGATAATTATTCCAAAAAGAAAAACAGTGATATATATTCGAAGTTTTTTTCTTGCTAAAAACACATTGTAAAATCGTTCTTTCAGTATCTTTGTTTCTGATACCATCGAAACAACTCCAGACAATTCTTTTCTCGTTTGTTTTGAAGCCACTTTCAAAATAACATTGCAATAATCTTTCCGTTGTGTCAGATTCATATATTTTGTAACAGTTGCATCACAGACACATTCCATGTCTATATTTGCCATTTTTTGCACCCATAGCATCGGGATACAAAACCAATAAACATCCCTTATAATTTGAAGAAACATTTTATACCATAAATCGTGTTTTTTCTGATGTGTCAATTCATGTAAAAAAATCAAATACCATTCTTCATAGGAGTAATTTTCCGTTTCCAGCATTCCTTGTGGAATCAATATCTTTGTATTTCGTACACCAAACAACATAGGAGAATAAAAATCTTGATTTTCACAGACCCAGATTTCTGTTTTTTTTATTTTACAAACTTCGCTTGCTTTTTTTAGAGCTTCTAATACGGAATTTTTTTGCATCTTTTTACATTCTGCAAATATTCTTTTTTTCCATATTCTATATTGTATTGCGTGAAACAAAAGACATAAAATCATCCCTGCAATCCATATATACAGCAAAAATTTTTCGCCTGACATCCACCCTCGAATTGAAACGTTTCCCATTTTCGTCATGATCGCGGTCTTTTGATTTTGTTCCCCGATATAATATGCCGGCATAGAAATCATAAAAGGATGTTGCCGAAATTTCTCTGTCACACTCCAAAACGGAAAGCACATTTTAAGTGTCAGAAGTATCCAGACTATCTTTCTCCAGTAATGACCGAGCCTTTTCCCCATTATTTTTTGTACAACATATGCCATAAATGCGACTATGCCTATTGAAAGATTCCACTTTATGATAAATGCCATCTGTAACTATATCCTCTACACCACTTTTTCTATTTTTGTCTGTCAATAAATTCCTGCAATTGCTTAACCTCTTTTGAGCTAAGTTTTTCTCCATCATACAGTGCCGATGCGAATTTTGCTAATGACCCTTGAAACATTTTATCTAACATGTTTTTTCCAACCGTGCCTATATAATTTTCTTTTTCTACTAATGGTACATAAAGATTTGATTTCCCGTTCCTCACTTTTTGAATAAATCCTTTTTTTTCCAAACGAGTAAGCAATGTTAAAATGGTACTCGGTGCAACATTTTTCTCTACATTCAATTTTTCTTCAACTTGAAATCGACTGACAGGTTCCTCATATTCCCATATAATCATCATAATTTCCTGTTCTGATTCTGGTAATTTTTTCATTTCTACTCTCCGCTTTTCTCTACTTTGATCAGATTATAGCATATGTTCCAGAAGAATGCACTTCAAAAGCACCGGCCAAATGGTCGGTGCTTAAATAATGGTTTCATCAAAAATGGTTCATCTTATACCACACATAAATATGCAAAATATCCTGCATAGCATAAAAGCATAACGACACCACACGTTTTCCGTAATTCCCTGTTCTTGTACGTCCCAATCCATAAAACCAGACCTGCCAGAATTGCGATTCCTGTGTCTACAATAAATTTAGTTTCAAATGGCACAGGACAGATCAGTGCGGCTGTTCCAATTACAAATAAAATGTTAAAAATATTGCTTCCGACAATATTTCCGATTGCAATCCCTGCATTTCCTCTTTTTGCCGCTGTCACAGATGTTACCAGCTCTGGAAGAGATGTTCCGAGAGCAACAATCGTCAGTCCGATAAAACGCTCACTCATTCCAAAGTATCGTGCAATCTCGGTTGCCCCGCTGACGGCAAAATCACTTCCTTTTACAACCAGGACGCCGCCTGCCACCATCAAAAGAAGACATTTCCAGACAGGATAATTTTTCGCTTCCTCCTCTTCCGGATTTTCCCCTTTTTTTGACATTACAAACAAATATCCAAGATATACAAGAAACAGTACCCATAAGACTATGCCCTCGGCAAACGTTACTTTTCCTCCTGTCATTCCGCATATCATTAAAACTACCGTAACAAACATCATAAACGGTATTTCATAAAACAAGGTAGACCTTTGTATTGCCACATTTGTTATCAATGCCGTAAGTCCGAGAATAATAAAAATATTCAAGATATTACTTCCAACCACATTTCCTATCGTAATTCCTGCGTTCTGCTGCATCGCTGCAGTAATACTCACAGCAGCCTCCGGCATACTCGTTCCCATTGCAACAATGGTAAGTCCGATAATCAGCTGGGGAATTCCAAACTTTCTTGCTATGCTTGCAGACCCTTCCACAAACCAGTCTGCTCCTTTTACCAGAAAAAGGAAACCCACTATCAAAATCCCTGCCTGTAACATCATACGTATCTTCCTCTCTTTCTTTTGCATTCTTTGCAGCAGGTGTTATAGGCATAAAAAAAGAGACTCCTACTGCATCTACAGTAAAAGTCTCGCTATTTAATCACTTTCCGAGTTATTGAGTATCAATAGCTGTACTGACGAAGAAGTGAACACGGTTGGCTAGCTACTCCCTTTTATTTTTCCAGTTTATCAAATTTCTTTTTTTTCGTCAACGTTTTTTATTTCTCTTTTTAAAAGAAAAAATAGAGTATGGATTGTTTCCATACCCTTTTGATTTTCACAAATCCTTTGTCTGGTTCTGGTTTTATTACATCATCATTGAGGAAAATCATACCATTATTCTTACACCATGCCGGAATCCATCTTCTGCAAATCCAAAAAACCTCCAAACTGAATCACTCTGTATGATTTCAGTTTGAAGGTTCTGGTCGTTCTTTATTCCAGATTCATGCACAGCCCCCAGTCCTGGTCATTTGCATACGGATCGGCAAAATCGGTTTTCTGGCCGTTGACGGAATACGGATACACGTACGCACAGGTCGCTGTTCCATCCTCAAAGAACATGGACAGCACGCCGCGCAGAGAATGCTCACTGCGAATATTATATTCTTCGTTTCCGGTCAGGCGAGCGTAGCGCTTGAAGGTTCGACCGTTTTCTGCACTCCAGTAGTGCGGGAAAGTGTCGCCGAAGACTCTGCGTTTTCCGAACCAGTAGCCGTCCCAGTGGCGGATTGCAGTTTCATGCAGATGGTAATCCGGCTGCTGGCCGTCGAAGAGTTCGAGGACGGCGATCTGCTGCTCGGCTCCGCGCAGGTATTTTTCTTCCCCGGTCACTTCATAAACCTGAAGAATGACTTCAGCCGCCGGCTGTACGATCGATTGCTCGTAATTTACTTCCGAAGCCGGATAAGCCGTTCCAATCTCAATCAGTTGATCAGCATGACGTCGGAACAGATCTCTTACTGTTTTCAGATCCTCCTGTTCTCCTGCTTTTTCCAGCTCTTGACAGAGCATCACAATCGGCATTTCAATCGGATAAAAACGGAATCCATCCTGTTCATAAAATTTTTCTGTGATACGAACTGCTGTCTTCAGATTTTCTTTTTCTCCCCACAGCTTCCAGCATTCAAGAAAGAATGTCACTGCCCATGGGTAGTTGTAAAGCCGGAAATAGCTGTTGTCCTTTCCGGAACAGTTGCAAACAAGACCTGTTGCTGCATTTACCAGCTCGCGAAGATAGAATGCATGGTACTCACGAAGACTCTGCTCCGCTTTTTCCCGGTCTTTTAAAAGATTCTGCTGCAGTGCCCGTGCAATCAGCACACCCATACCGGTACGCTCCCGTCCGGCATTGAAATCGTTTTCCGGCGTGCAGACGAGAATTTTTTCTTCGTTATCATACGGCAGATATGCGCCCTGCAGTTCTTTGATCTTTCCATGATACTGCTGGTGATCAACAATAAACGCACACCGTTTTGCAGCCAGTGTTTCCGGCCGCTCCTGCACGAGAAGACGGCAGGTGGTTTTCACCTCGTCGGCACAGATCGAAAGTACATACTCCCCTGTTTTTTCATTTTCAAACAGATATTCATAAACACCATTTTCCGTCTTTTCCAGCGATGTTCCGTTTACCGTTACATTTTCTGCCTGAAATACCGGTTCAATGGTTACCTTACTCGTCTCTCCCGGATAAATCACATACTGCTCCGCATCCACCAGAATCACCTGGGAAAATGCTCTTAATTTCTCCCGGAAATCTTCGCGTCCCTGATGCGGAAATACTTTCCACTCCAGCGTCATCGTGTCTCCCGGCGCAAATTCCTGTGCGGACGGGTGCAGCCAGAAGCAGCCTCTGTCATTGCTCTGCAGTTTCAGATCGCGCTCCACGCTGTAAGCGGAAAGACTGCCTTTTGTGAGCACCATTCCCATATGCGGAGCCGCACCGCCCATGCGGAGTGCCATGATATAACTGGTATTCTCCCCGCAGAAAATATGTGCATGGCACCGGTAATCCCGGCAGGTCACACTGTCCGTGTAACGATCCTGCAACGGAAATGAAACCCCAATACTTCCGGCATTTGTAAAATACGGATGCGCACCGTTGTAAGAAACCACAATCTTCGTTGTCAGCACATCTCCGTCTTTCTCATTCTGCACCTCCGCTGAAAACTCCGGAGGACATTTCACTTCGGCATACGGAAAATCCTCACGCAGCCAGTTCATCTGTTTTGGATCTTTCGAAAATACAATTTCTTTCACGTTTCCAACTCTCATTTTTTCTTTCCCCTTTCGTTTTTTCTTTGATCCCGCTTTTTAAACTCCATGTAAAATTTATTTGCTGCTTTGATCATACTATATCTACATGCTCTTTTCTATATCTCTTTTTCCATTACCGTTCACTCCTCTTAATCTGACAATAACCCTCACAATCCTCTTTTCCAGTTTTGTTTTACAAAAGAACGGTTCCATACGCCTGCATCATTTTTCCGTTTTACTTTATTTTTTCTTTCTTGCCGATAGTATTTTTTCTCAATTTTTGTTATACTGAAAATGTATGCGTATCAAACTCCGGCATTGCTCTTTCAAGCTGCCGACACATACATAAACTTCATAAAAGGGGGTATCTTTTTCATGGATACGTATGTCATTTTAAAAGACCTGGCAATCATTATCGTATTCGCAAAATTGTTTGGTATTCTTGCCAGAAAATGCAAGGCTCCGCAGGTTGTGGGCGAGCTGATTGCCGGTATTGTCCTTGGACCCAGTGTGCTGGGACTCGTTCAGCAATCTGACTTTCTCGCACAGATGGCGGAGATCGGTGTCATTTTGCTGATGTTCTCCGCAGGTCTTGGCACCAGCCTGAAGGATCTGCTCCGCACCGGAGTGAAATCCCTGCTGATCGCCTGTGCCGGTGTTTTTGTTCCTCTCGTTCTTGGAGCCATCTTATACATGAGCTTTTATGGCTTCTCTGCTGTCGGAACGGAAGAATTTTACCACGCTGTTTTTATCGGTGTTATTCTGACTGCAACATCGGTCAGCATCACCGTACAGGCCTTGAAAGAACTCGGCAAGCTGAAAACAGAGGTTGGAACAACCATCTTAAATGCAGCCATCATCGACGATGTCATTGGTATCATTGTGCTGACTGTTGTCATCGGTTTTAAAGATCCGACATCCAATCCGCTGAAAGTAGCAGCCTCCACCATTCTGTTTTTTGCCCTTGCGATTGTGCTCGGTTTTCTCTGCTTTAAGCTGTTCAACCGCATGAACTCCGTATTTCCGCACACCCGCCGTCTCCCGATTCTGGGTCTTGCACTCTGCTTCGGACTGTCCTACATTTCCGAAAAATATTTCGGCATCGCCGATATTACTGGTGCATACGTTGCGGGCGTTATCCTGTGTTCCCTCGATTCTTCCGATTACATCGAAGAAAAAATGGATATCAGCTCCTATATGATTTTCGGACCGATTTTCTTTGCAAGTATCGGACTCAAAACAACGCTCAGCGGCATGAACGAGAAATTCGTACTCTTTGCCATCTGTTTCGTCATCGTCGGCCTTGTCGCAAAAATCATCGGCTGTGGCCTGATGTCAAAGGGATGCGGCTTTACCTGGGGCGACAGCCTGAAAATCGGTGTCGGTATGATGACCCGCGGTGAAGTCTGTCTGATCGTCGCGCAAAAGGGTCTGAATGCAGGCTTTTTATCCGGCGATTTCTTCAGTGCCGTGATTCTGCTGATTCTCTTCTCGAGTGTTGCAACACCGATTATACTGAAAATCTTATACGCGAAAATGCCGACGGCAAAAGATTCTGCAAAGGCATCCTGACTTTCCTTTTACCAAAACAGGGCGCTGTGCCATTTCCTGCACAGCGCCCTGTTTTTTTCGTATCAACCGGTAAGTTCTGATTTCTTCTACCACAGAATCTTCTCTGCCTCAGCTCCATCCGCAAACGGTCCCGGCATTGCTGCCACGCCGCGGTGCTCGCCGAGATAATCCTGATCGAAGATAATCGTGCTTCCGTCCGGATCTTCGAATCTCTGCTCCGGCTCGAAGGCGTATCCTAAAATATCACTGTTGATAATTCCCGTCCGGAAATCCTTCAGGAACTCATACACGTTCGTCTTGATGGAATAGTGGCCGTCTTTTTCCACAAGTTCCACCTTAACCTGGTTCTCGTTATCCATAAGATTCTCTTTTTCATTCACACACGCCTTTGCTCCGTTAAAGTAAGCGTTTCCGTTTACCCAAACCGGCAGATGGCATTTATTGTGATACGGCTCCAGCTTGCTCATGTCGGCCGGTTTGTCCAGCTCAAAGTGGCTGATCCACTCGTCATAGGTCGGATACTCGTCGAACACATGCGTTCCGACCTCCTGGTTATCCTCCATCTTGAAGCCCATGTCCTCAACCGTTTCTGTTTCCTCAACCGGGTAATTCTGGATAAAAATGTTGTTGTAGAACCGGTCATCGCCATGCAGGAATGTCATGAATCCGGCAACCTCGGTACGGTGACGGATGTGATACGGCGTGTAACGGTCTCCTGTTCCGCCGCCAACTGCAGTTAATGAGCCAAGCATCAGATTGTGTACGCAGGCAATACCATCGGTCGCCATACGAACGCTGACCGGTGAGAGCATAATATTGTTATCGATCAGGGTCGGACCATGGCCAACCTCGATGAAAATATCCTGACTCATCATTGCGCCCTCTGCCTTTGGTGTTCCCTCCGGCGGGCAGTTGTCGTGCAGCAGGTTCTGGGTCAGGCGTGTTCCCTGTGCCTCCCAGTCACACCAGATGCCCATCGTACAATGATGAATGTGATTTCTTCTCATCACAACATCGATCGCTGCATGCATCTTGATACCGGAAATCTCGGCTCCGCCAAGCTGCTGCATATTGTTGATGTTGTGAATGTGGTTGTCCTCAATGATACTGAACACACCGCCCATCCGTCCGACAATACCGGTCTGCTCACAGTGATGGATGTGGCAGCGGCGGATGATATGGCTTCCGATGTTCTCCTTCGTCCAGCCGTGATACTGGCCGCGGCACACAGCATCACGCTCCATCTGGGTCGGGCTTTTTACGTGTTTTCTGGTAAAGTAATGGTCGTTCTCCGGATCGTAATATTTTCCGAGCGAAATACCGCAGCACTTGCTGTTGCTGACCTCACAGTCCTCAATAATCCATCCCTTCGACCAGTGCGGGCCGATCATACCGTCCTGATAAGCAGCCGGCGGCGCCCATGTCGTTGCTGCCTTGCTGACATCAAATCCACTGAACGTAATGTAATTTACGCCTGTTTTCGACGGCATAAAGCAGTTCCGGCGCACGTTGATTTCTACTTTTTCCTCCGTCGGGTTTTTACCCTGGAAGTTTGCGTAGATGACCGTCTGATTTTTCTCTTTGTCCTGCTCGGTATACCATTTGTAAACCGACCACTCCGGCTCCCAGGACGGCGCATAAACCTCGCCTTTGATACACTCCTCGAGCGTCTCTGCCTCGTATAACTGGCGGTCATTCAGATAAACCGCGCCGGTATGGCGTACCACCGGTGCAAAATACCAGTCACCGCCGACCATTGTCGTGTATGGGTTATAATTGCCAAAAACTCCGTTGTCTACACGGCATACCCACACATTATCTTTGTAATGCTCCCAGTCATTCATCGTTTCCGCACCGGTGATCTTTGCGCCGAGCGGCTTCTCACTCTTATAGACGATTCTCGCATCCTCGGTTCCGCCGTTGATCGGATCGACATATTCGTGGTAGATACCAGGTGCAACCAGAACTTCATCTCCTGCCTTTGCAATTTTTGCCGCATCGTTGATGAACTTGAACGGCATCTCTTTTGTTCCGTTTCCATTCTTCGGAGCGGAATTATTGACATAGTAAATCATTTCTCTATACTCCTTTTTGTTATAGTAAAACCCTGCAAAAAAGGCTGTGACGCAGTCATTCACTCTCTGCGGCGCTGAATTTTTACGCTATTTTTTTGCGGGTCTATAGAATTTCTTTATGATAATGCTTCTTCCGCAGCCTCTTTTGATGCAAACGGGCCCGGCAGCGGATGAATGCCCTGACGGTTTCCGAAGTAGTCATATCGGAACACGATCGGCGTTCCATCCGGATTCTCATATTTCTGTTCCGGCTCAAATGCCATGCCAAGCGTCTCCGTTGAGATCACTGCACAGGCATTCTGCGGCAGATAATCGTAAACATTGGTCTCCAGTTTCCATTTTCCGTTCTCTTCTTTTACACCGATGGTGATTTCATGCTCGGTATCCACTACAGCGTCCTGTTCCTGCTCTGCCGGCTTCGCCCCATTGAAGTAAACGTTGCCGCCAAGCCATACCGGCAGCTTCTCGTAATACAGATCCGGTGACTTTCCGGAACCCATTCCGCAGTAGCCCTCAAATCTTGCCACGTACTCCTCCAGCGTCGGATATCCGCTGTACGGTGCGGTTCCTGCTGTCAGATTTCCGTCATCCCATTCATTATCCCCAGTCAGTTTACGGATTTCTTCCATTCCCGCACGAACCGGCTTCTGGATGAAGATATTATTGTAGAACCGGCAGTCACCGTGAAGAACTGTCATAAATCCGTTGATCTCCGTGCGATGCGGCACATGGTACGGTGTGTAGCGCGGCGACGGCAGCTTGTCGGAGCCATTGTTGACACCTCGGCCGACAGCAGTAAACGATCCCGCGATCAGGTTATGTACTACCGCAACACCCTGTGTTGCCAGCTTCATAGCGCGGTCCGAAAGCAGTACGTTATTGTCCACCAGCGTCGGTCCGTGGGAAATTTCAATAAAGATATCCTCGCCGATACCGTCCATACCTTCTGGATTTGCATTTTCCTCGTTCGGCAGCGTATTGTCATGGAACAGGTTCTGCGTAACACGTGTGCCCTGTGCCTGCCAGTCAAGCCAGAGGCCTCTCGTACAGTGATGGAAATGGTTTCTTCGAATGATTACATCGATCGCCGCATGCATCTTGATGCCGCCGATCTCCGCACCCGCAAGGTTCTGTTTGTTGTTGATATGGTGAATATGATTGTCCTCAATGATCGAGAACACACCGCCTAAGTGGCCTACAATACCTGTCTGTCCACAGTCATGGATGTTGCACCGGCGGATGATGTGGCTTCCGATATTTTCCTTCGTCCATCCCTCCCGCTGCGCCTGGCAGATACAGTCACGCTCCGTCTGTGTACCATCTTTGAATTTCCATTTGAGCCATTTATTGTCATTGTTCGGCTGTCTGTATTTTCCAAGTGAAATGCCCGAGCACTTCGAATCTGAAATCTCACAATCCTCGATGATCCATCCCTTTGACCAGTGCGGGCCGACCATTCCTTCCTGATATGCCGTCGGCGGAGCCCACTGAGTTGCCGCCTGTTTTACAACAAAGCCGGACAGAGTGATGTAACCGATGCCCTCATTCGACGGATAAAAGCAATTCTCACGTACATTGATTTCTACGGTTTCTTCGTTCGGATTTTTTCCCTGGAAATTCACATAGAAAACGGTCTCATTCTTCTCTTCATCCTGCTCCACATACCAGGTGTAAACCGTGAATGCCTGATCCCAGGATTTTTTATAGATCTCCGGCTTTTTCACCTGATCCAGACTTGTCACCTCATACATGGATTTTCCATTCAGATACACTTCTCCGGTGTGTGCCGTGTAGGATGCGATAAACCAGTCACCGCTGACCAGTGTCGTATATGGATTGTAATCCCCAAACAATCCGTTCGAAACGCGCGCTGTCCACACATCACCTTCCAAATGCTCCCAGTTATCCACAATTTCCGCACCGGTAATCACAGCTTTTCCCGGTTCCACAGAACGGTACACAATTCTTGCATCCTCACATCCCGCATTCGCCGGATCTACATATTCCCGATATACGCCAGGTGCTACAAGCACCTCGTCGCCGGGCCTTGCAATTTTTGCCGCCTCGGAAATCGTCCGAAATGGATATTCCTTCTGCCCATTTCCGCTTCGCACAGCATTTCCATCTACATAAATCTGCATTTTTCGCTTACCTCTCACTTCTTCACTTTTCATAAACTTTTATTGTGAATTTTCGCCAAAATCACATCACTCTTTTTCCGATTTCTGCCGTTCTTCACAATTTTCATATCTTAACCATAATACAGATCCTCGTAAAACACTACTTATATATTGCCGATCATTGCCCAGATGTTTCGATTTTTTCTATATTTTTTCTCTCTTCTGTTGTATAATACCGTTTATCAGATACGGAGGATTCTTTTGCCATGAAAAACGATTCGACTTCTTTTTTCGAAAACAATCATTTTGCTAACAGCTATGTTTACGATATCTCTATTTCGCATGTCCCCGCCTATTTCGGTCTGCACTGGCATCACTATATTGAAATTGTGCTTGCACAGGATGACGGCATTATCTATGAAGTAAATGGAGAAACCTTTCCGCTAAAGCCCGGTGATCTTCTTTTTATCTGGCCCGGCGAGCTGCACGCTGTTTCCACAACCAACAGAGAACATCGCCTGATCATGCTTCAGCTCGATGCAGATTTTCTGGAAAAACGCGTGGATTTCCAGTCTGTTGCTTATCTTTTTTATCAGATCCGTCTTCTAAATCAGAACAACTTCCCGGAAATCGAAAAACTCCGCGGATTTCTGACAGAGCTGCGCAGGCTCTCCCTCTCCGGTATCAGTTTTTCCGAGCTGCGCGGATGCGTTCTGCTGTATCAGTTTTTTATTCTGCTCGGCGAAAATCTCTCCGTGCCGACCGAAACTGCCGCACCGCAAAAAACAGGCCATTCCGCACAGGTACACCGCCAGATGATTGCTGCATGTACCTGGATCTCGAGTCACTGCACCGAACCGGTTTCTCTGGAAGAAGCATCAAAGGCCGCCGGATTCTCCCGCTGCCATTTTTCCAAGCTGTTCCGCGCATACACCGGCCTCTCCTTCACGGATTTCGTCACCAGGGAACGGCTCCATATCGCCGAAAACCTGTTAAAAAAACCGGATCTCACGATCACCGAAGTGTCGCTCGAATCCGGTTTTAACAGTATTTCTACGTTTAACAGAGTCTTTTTGAAATCAAAAAATGTAAGCCCTACCGACTTCCGTCAGATGTACCTGCAATCCTATCAGAAATAGGCTATGAATTCGGCATGGCCGCCGGTCTCTCGCAGGTGGACGGAACCTTCTCAAATGCGCCCGATTTTGCGCTCTTCATAATCTGATCAATCACATCCAGTACATGGTATGCCATTTTGGCATTCGCACGGTTTGGTCTGCCCTCTGCAATTGCTTCTGCCATCTCGGACGGACCGAGGCCGCGGCTGTTTTCGTTGTAGGCAAAGCCATAATCCAGCACTTCCGGAACTGCCTGCTGTGTCCAGTCCTTCACGCCCGGAATGTAGACGATATCGCCGCCGAAATTGTTCGGGTCCACCAGCTTTAAAATACCTTTTTTGCCGTAAATTGTGAATACCGCCTGATCGTTGATGGTGCTGTCGCCATTGACACAGAATGTGCCGGTCACGCCGTTTTTCATTTCCAGAATCGTGAAAGCCTGGCTCTCGTTGCTATAGTCAAATTCCTGGCCGTATTCCGGGCTGTCCGGGACGACATTGACGCGCTTCGGCGCAAGGTTGCGCACGGAGGAAACGACACGGTCCACCGGACCGAAAAGGCTGACGATGGCGGTCAGATAATAAACACCGAAATCGTAGCAGATACCGCCGCCCGGCATCCGCAGAAAACGGAAGATGCTCGCCAGCAAATCAAGATCGCGGTTTGCGCATGCTTCGAAAGATGTCACCTCGCCGATCAGCCCGTCGTCGATCGCTTTTCTTGCGGTCTGCAGTGCCGATCCAAGGAAGGTGTCCGGTGCGGAACCGAGATAGAGATGTTTCTCCTCTGACAGCTCGATCAGTTTCGCTGCCGTTTCCGGTGCGAGGGTCATTGTTTTTTCAGTGTAAACGTGTTTTCCGGCTTCCAGTGCCTGACGGATCAGCCCCTCGTGGGTCGGTGCCGGTGTCAGAATGACTACCATTTCAATCGACGGGTCTGCCAGAATTTCCTCGTAGGTACAGCCCTTGATGCCATACTGCTCTGCTTTCTTTTTCGCATGTTCAAGATGGCCTGCGCAGCATGCTGCTACCTCAAGATTCTCAAAGTTATGAATCATGTTCGTCAGATAAATATCACTGATCGCTCCGCAGCCGACAACGCCGACTCTCATTTTTTTCGTTTCTGTTGTTCCCATTTGTAAAAATCCCCTTTACTCTTTGTTTTTTGATTCTGTTCTGATAAAAACCCTTATCTTTTTTATACAACGAAATGTCTGAAAAAACAAGCATTCCGGCTCATATTTCACTTTCAAAATGAAAAAACCGCCCACGGTTTCTGCAGATTCTCTGCATCACCGCGGACGGCCTTTTTCTGTTGTTTACTCCACGCTTTTCAGCGATTCAATCATATCAATTTTTCTTAACCGGTAGAACATCATAAAGTTGACGAACAGGGCAAACGCCAGGGTAATCAGGGCGCTCCAGCCGTAGCTCCGCGGGAACACGTTTCGTCCGAACATCATCATATCGACCTCGACGGTCTGAATTACGCAATGATGTAAAAACGTTCCAATTCCCATGCCCGCGATAACGCCGAACAGTGTCAGCACCATGTTTTCCCGGTACACGTACGATGCCACCTCGCCGTCGAAGAAGCCGAGCACTTTCAGCGTTGCCAGCTCTCTCTGTCGTTCGGTGATGTTAATGTTGTTCAGGTTGTACAGCACCACAAACGCCAGCAGGCCCGCCGATACGATCAGCACCACGATGACGATGTCGAGGGAACGAAGCATGTTGTCAATCTGATCAATCAGGTCGGATGTGAACGAGATTGCCGCTACACCGTCGTACGTCATGATTTTTTCTCCGAGTGCTGTCTCATAATTGCTCGACGTGTCCTGATATTTCATCAGAAGCTGGTTGTAATCCGGCGCCCCGCCGAACAGCTCCTCGTAGAGATCCGGGGCCAGATACAGGTAATGGCGCACGTAGTTTTCGACGATGATCGAAATCTTTACGTCCACAATATCGTCGCCTTTTTTCAGCTGAACCGTGTCGCCTGCTTTTACGCCGAGCATCGTTGCTGTCTTTTCGCTGATGGCTGCGCCGCCGTCGGTCGGGAATTCGTAAACTTCTCCGCTTTTCCGGTCTCGGAAGGCATAGAAGTCATTGAAATTCGTCAGTTCTTTCGGCACTTCAAGCACTGCATCCACGGTCTTTTTGTCGGTCTGCAGTTCGATGTTCTGGCAGTACATTTCCAGCAGCTCATCGATGCCGCTGTGGTTTTCCAGATCGGTCTGCAATGCTTCTTTTTCGGATTCATCCACATCTGAATTCAGCACAGCATTCGCCTGATAGGTGAAGAGGCTGACGAACTGGTTTTTCGCAATCGCGGTGATGGAATCCTGAAGGCCGAAACCGACGAGGATCAGACCCATGCATCCGCCGATTCCAATAACGGTCATGAAGAATCGTTTTTTATACCGCACCAGATTCCGCACGGTTGATTTCTGCGTAAAGTTCAGATGTTTCCAGAGTACGCCGATGCGTTCCAGGAAAATCCGTTTGCCGTTTTTCGGTGCTTCCGGCCGCATCAGCTCTGCCGGACCTGCGGCGAGTTCTTTGTAGCATGCCGCGATCGTCGCCACGCCGGTGCAGGCTGCACTCGCCAGAATCGCAAGGCCTCCCTGCTCCCAATTCAGCGGGGTCATGTAATACGGGAGTCCGGTATACAGCATGCCGTAGGCATTCATAATAACCCAGGGCAGGATTTTTTCTCCAACCACCACGCCCGCGAGAGCGCCGGATACGGTGGAGAGCATCGCGTATGCGAAATATTTAAAGGCGATCACGCCGTCGGAATAACCGAGGGCTTTTAACGTTCCGATCTGCTGACGCTGTTCCTCGATCATTCGTGTCATCGTCGTCAGGCTGACGAGAGCAGCCACGAGGAAGAAGATAACCGGGAAGAATTTTCCGATATTCGAGATACGGCCGGCATCCTGACCGAAGCTCTCAGTTGACGTTATCTTATCCCGTCCCCAGACGTACCACGTTGGTTTTTTCAGGTCTGCGAGTGTTTTCTCACCGTCCGCAATTTCCTGCTTCGCATCCGCGATTTCTGGTTCGGCGTCGGCTTTTGCTTTTTCGTATTCGGCTTTGCCGTCCTCAAGTTCTTTTTCTTTATCGGCAACTTCCTGTTTCGCATCCGCAAGGGAGATTTTTCCGTCGGCGATTTCCTGTTTCGCGTCGGCAAGCTGGGTTTCTCCGTCGGCAATCGTCTGCTTTGCTTCGGCGAGCTGACTTTCTCCATCGGCGATCGTCTGCTTTGCTTCTGCTAACTGGGTTTCGCCATCGGCGATCGTCTGTTTCGCGTCGGCGAGCTGACTTTCTCCACTGGAAATTGTCTGCTTTGCAGCGGCAAGCTGGGCCTCACCCGACTGAATCGTCTGTCGGTACGATGCAATCTGCTGTTCCCCATCAGCAAGCTGGGCTCTGGCAGCCGCAAGCTGAGTTTCTCCGTCTTTTAATTTACTGCGGTTCGTCTCAATCTGAGCTTCTCCGTCGGCAATCGCTGCTTTGGCGGATGCAAGCTGGGCTTCGCCATTCTCAATCTGTTTCTGATAAGCTTCTGCCTGTGCTTCTCCATCCTGAAGCTGGGCAAAAGCCTCTGTAATCTGAGCTTCGCCGCTTTCCAGTTCTTCTTTTGCAGAAGCAATCTGTGCCTCGCCTGCGGCGCATTCCTGCTCTTTTTCTGTTAATTGTGCATCTGCAGCGGCAAGCTGACTTTCTGCGTCGGTAATCTGAGCTTCTGCAGCCGCAAGCCGGGCTTCCGCATCAGCGCTTGCTGCTTCAAACGCTGCGATGTTTTGTTCCAGAAATGTTTTCTGCTCCTGCATCGTGAAAAGCTGCTGTGCTAACTCTGTCTGCTTTGCTTCCAGCGCAGTTTTCTGTTCCAACAGGGATACATATGCTTCATCTTCCTCCGTCAGTCCGTCAAGCTGAGCCTCAATCACCTCGATCTGACCAGTCACTTCTGTCTGCGCAGCCTCCACCATCGGAAGCTGCCTGGAAATCTGGGCTAACTGATCCCTGGCTGTCTCATACTGACTCTTCTGTTCTTCATACGCTGCCTTCTGCGCTTCATACTGTGTGCGTCCTGCAGCGGTTTCTGCTTTCTTGTTGTCCAGTTCCTCGCGTGCAGCGGAAAGCTGCTCCTTTGCAATATTCAATTCCGTTTCTTTTTCGGAAAGCTGCTCTTTTGCAGTATTCAGCTCCGTCTGCTTCCGAGTCAGTTCGGTTTTTGCCGCCGAAAGCTGCGTCATTTTTTCCTCTAACTCTTTTTTGCCGGATGCCAGTTCTGTTTCTTTCTCTGCAAGCTGTGCTTTTCCGTCGGAAAGTTCTTTCGCTTTTGCCTCAAGTGTGGTTTTTCCACTTGCAAGTTCATCGGCTTTCTGATTCAGCTCCGCTTTTCCGCTTTCCAGCTCTGCCGCCTTTGCTTCCAGCGTCGCTTTTCCGCTCGCAAGTTCCGCCTCTTTATCTTTCAGCGTTGCCTTGCCGGATGCCAGTTCCTGCTCTTTATCGGCGATGGTTGCTTTCGCACTGAGAAGTTCCTGCTCTTTGTCTGCAATGGTCTGTTTTCCGTCAAGGAGTTCCTGTTCTTTCTCAGCAATCGTCTGCTTTCCGTCAAGAAGCTCCTGTTCTTTGTCCTTTAACGTCTGTTCGCCGTCGAGAAGTTCCTGCTCTTTGTCCGCAATCGTCACTTTCGCGTCGGCAAGCTGCTGTGCACCGTCATCCAGCTCTGTTTTTGCGTCCGCTAATTTCTGCTCTGCATCAGCGACCTGCTGTTTTGCATCATCAATCTTTTCCTGTCCTTCGGTTTTGACTGCCGTATACCGCCGGTCGCACGCCGCATCCTCGAGCGCTTCAATCTTCGTCTGTACAGCCTTCACCGTCTCATCATACGCATCGCTGTAGCTCGCCTCTTCCTGTGCGCCGTCCGCCTGGACGTAAATCTCTGTATAGAGATCCGAGGTAAATGTCTCCGGAAGCAGCAGTGCAAAACTGTTGATGCTTCCATTTCCAATCGAGCCCGTTCCGCGGTTCAGATCCATATAATAAGGGAGCGTCGCCGAACCAACAATCGTAAACGTATCCCCGGTCAGCGAATCTGAGAGCGGATCCTCCGTTCCGGAAGTGAACGTTACCTGATCCCCGATCTCACAGCCGGAACTTTTCAGAAACTGCGTATCAACAAGAATTTCATCCTCTTTCTCCGGCATCCGTCCCTCGACCACGCGCGGCTCATTCACACCGTCCGTCAGCGCAATCAGCTTCACAACCTGCTCGCTCTCGCCAATGTCATGCAGCACTTCCACCGTTTTTCCGCCGTAGACCGCTTTCACGCCATCCGTCTTCGCGATATCCGCCAGATCATCGTCTGTCAGCCCCAGCGTTCCAAGGACTTTCAAATCCATATAATTTACTTCATCATAATACCGGTCCGCCGAAACCTTCATATCTCCTTCCGCCGACCGAATGCCCGAGAAAAACGCCGCGCCAAGAAGCACGATGAAAAAGACTGACAGAAACCGCCCCTTGTTCTTTGTGATTTCCCGGATAAAGTCTTTTCGAAATGCTCTCATCGTCCACCTACCATTCTATCTCTTCCACCGGCGTCGGGTTCTCATTTGTTTTCATTCCCGCCACTTTTCCGTTTCGGATTTTAATCACGCGGTCCGCCATCGGTGTCAGCGCCGAGTTGTGAGTGATGACAATGACCGTCATCCCCTTCTCCCGGCAGGTATCCTGCAGCAGCTTTAAGATCGCTTTTCCCGTCACATAATCGAGCGCGCCGGTCGGCTCATCGCAGAGCAGCAGTTTCGGATTCTTCGCCAGCGCACGCGCAATCGCCACACGCTGCTGCTCTCCGCCCGAAAGCTGCGCCGGGAAGTTATCCATTCTCTCTTCCAGCCCAACCTCCGCAAGCACCTCCGACGCATCCAGCGGATGCTTACAAATCTGCATCGCCAGCTCCACATTCTCGAGCGCCGTCAGGTTCTGCATCAGATTATAAAACTGAAAAACAAATCCAATATCCTCCCGCCGGTACTGGATCAGCTTCTTGCCGCGGTATTTGCTGATTTCCGCGCCGTCCACCAGCACCTTTCCGGAAGTCGCCGTGTCCATGCCTCCTAAGATATTCAGAACGGTCGTCTTTCCCGCGCCGCTCGGGCCGACAACGATCACAAACTCACCTTTTTCCACATCAAAACTGATTCCATCCGCGGCCTTGATGGTGACTTCACCCATTTTGTATGTCTTGGTTACATCCTGAAGACTCACATATCCTGCCATGCTCTTGTGTTCCTCCTATGTAAAATTCAATATCCCTCATTTCTTTTATTGTACCAAGCCGTTGCCGCGGCGGCTAGTCCTAAGAAGGCGAATTTACTGTTTTTTTATAAATATTCCTGGGCAGACCGCATTCTCAGCTTTTGCATTTTTCCATACATTTGCAGAATAAAACAGCCGCTACCGTGCTTGCTGCCGTCGCTGCCAGTGCCGGTCCGACAATGACCGTTGGATGCACGCTGCCATACTGGCTGCGGTATGCAATCACGTTGACCGGTATCAGCTGCAGGGAAGAAATATTTAAAATCAGAAAGGTGCACATTTCCCGGTTTGCAGTTCCTTTCGGAACAGCGGCCGGATTTTTGTTTTTCCGCCGTTCCTCTTCCAGCTCTTCGAACTGTTCCATGGCAAGAAGGCCCGGCGGCGTTGCCGCTGCGCCAAGACCGAATACATTACAGATCATATTTGTGGCAGCCGATTGGATGGCCGGGTGATCCGATGGTACCTTTGGAAACAAAAAGCGCATGACCGGTCCCATCTTTTTTACCAGGCTGTCGATCATTCCCGCTTTCCTTGCAATCTCCATCAGCCCGCTCCAAAGGCCCGTCACACCCAGAAGAGAAATTGCCAGCACAACTGCCTCTTTTGAAGCGCGCAGCGCACCGTCTGTCACCTCCGGCAGTTTTCCGCAAAAAGCACCGTAGGCAATGCCAAGAAGAAGCATACCGCTCCAGAGTCTGTTCATGGATTCACCTGCGTTCATCCGTTATCTTTATACGATATGCTTCTTTTCTGTTTTTCATGATATTTTGTTTCAACCCACAGATAAGACGCCGTTGTCACGCCCGCCAGCTTTGTGAACAGCTTTGCCACCGCGGTATCTGTTTTCTGTCATTTCTTTCTTTTGTTCTGTCGTTCACAGCCTCCTGCGCTTCTCTCCATTCCAAAATAAGTTTTGTTTTCCCATAAAATCAATTTTCTTTTAAAAAAATCGGATCATAGGAATCATTAAAAGTTTAATTTATGTTTTCATCTGATTTTTTGTCTAATTTTTATGCCTATTTCATATAGTTTTTCAAATAATAGTATAATAAACACAAATTTTAGCTGGAATCGGATAATTCTATTCCATACCAAAACAACAATCCGATGCCCAAAATACAAAAGCGCATCACTTGAAACGCTTGACTTCAGGAGGGAAAATATGAGTGCAAGATTAGTATTAACAGTAAAAGATTCCAATCGAATGGCAAAAGGTCTTTCCATGAGCATCATGGACAAAATGTTTCATCCACTCAAGTACAATAAAATGATGAATTCCAAAGCAAAAATAGGCATCTTTATTGATGACGAAAAAGAAGGAACTTTATATGAGGCATCTAAGACTCCATATGAAATCAGCTTAACTCCTGGCGTTCATCGTATTTCTATGATAGATCCGGCAAAAGACAGCAAAAAAGGGAATGTCAATCTGATGGGGTCCATCATTGGATTTTCTGCAGGCAGCGGCCTCGCAGAACAAATATCCGTCGGCGAAATAGGAAAATTCTTAGCCGGTGCCATGTTTAAAACTGGTGATGGTTACCTGGATCTGGATTTAAAAGACGGAGATATCTTAAAAGTTCAGTGTCAGGCCGGAATTGGCGGAAAAGTATCTATCAAAGTATTAAAATAAGAATTGCCAAAGCATATCATGCAAAGCAATCGGATGACAAGGGAGGCAAAATATTTTTTGCCTCCAACATCATTTTATCAGCAGACACCTGGAGGAAATAAAATATGGACTTTCCTGTTTCGATTCCATGGGAAACTCTTGATCCCGAAATATTACAAAAAGCGATAAATTCAGGTAGTAATTACAGAACCTATTGTGATGAAAAATCATGGGATATTTCTTTTGAAATAGAATTTCTGGAAAAAGAAGAAATCATCTTTCTTCTCCTGGTTGAGCACGGACGCCGCAAAGTCGGAACTTCTGTGCAAAAGACAAATGAACGAACGGAAATTTCCAAATATACAAAAGAAGAACAGGCAAAAATGGTAAATGCTTTTAATCAAAAACTTGATACTTACGAAGCGTGGAACTCTCTGTTTGTCGGACCAACGACAAGTATGTTTGGAAATCATGTGTATGAATCCTATATGGACTATATGTATTCCTGGGATCACTTGGGCGACAGAATTTTTCTGTCCAATTATTATGAACGTCAATTATATTCTGTGCAATCCGATACCCATGTTACAGTAAAAAGCAATCAGGAAGGATATGATTCTATCTATGAACTGGCGCAGGCAAAGGTAACAGACCATACCTTAGAAGGTATCTGCTGGAATTTTTTCCCGAAGCTCCTGTTTTCCAAGGGAGATCTCGCGGGTGCGCCGTACCATGATGTCTATCATCGTCTGGAAATTCTGACAGATACAGAATATCTGCTTGTTCCGGCGCTGCTTTCACTCAAAGAAAAATATGAAATTACAGCAGTCGCCGGAAATCTGGATTGCCCGCAGATGCATTCTCATGCAATGACACTGAAAGCAGCAGTACAACAAGCTATTTTTAAAAATATCTTTGGAAATCTCTTTCCGGAAAATGGATTTTTGCTACAGAAAGCCCCAAAGAAAATGCTGCTTTCTGCTCAAAAACAGGCAGAGGAATTTTCTGTTGCGTCTATGAATGCCCGAAAATATCCCGAGCTCCTGATGCAGGCAGCTGCAAAAGAAAATTTTCATTGTACAGCCTTTCAGATTCTGCAATTTTCCAACAATCCATATCTGTCGGCCTTTGATAAAACAGATCTTTTCAGAAGATGCATGGCCATCAGTAATCAATCAGAAGAACCGGGAATCTGGAAAGAAACCTATCAGAATCTGCTCCGGGTAATGATCTGCAAAATAACTTTGGAGGAATCTCAGTTCAGCGATCCGGAGATCATCAAAGAATTACAGGATTTTACAGAACACCAGCAAGAAAAGCTGGAACAGGAAATGCAGTTAAAAATCCCAAAAGAAAAAACTGCTGAAATTTTATTGATGAATGAACTGAAATGTATGCTGGCATGCATTTCCGTCGTAACAGCAGAAAAAATACAGGGACACAAATGCACCGAATTAGCCGAGAAGAGCTGGCGTCTGGCAGAAAGTATCGAATATATATGGAATGCAGAAATTCTAAATCCACAAATCAGAGAAACTGTGTCCAAAGCATTCATCCGCATTTGTATCGGATGTGGATCTATGTATCTTCAGAATGTACAGGAAGAACATATAAATCCCGAGCAGATCCAGGAAGCAGCGGAAGAAATCTCATTACTTCTGTATCATTACAGCGATCTTTTGCTTCCGGAAGAAATGCCGGTCTATCAAATCCCTATCTATCAAACGCTCCAAATTGCAAATATGAGACTGGAGCGAAAGGAAAATGCATTGTACTATGCCCAAAAAGGAGTTGTATTGTGTGATCTGTTTTCTGCTGGTCAGAATGCGCAATTAAATGGTCTCATTCAGGATTCAAAAAACATGTTTCAGCAATATACCAATCAAAATGTACCTGCTGCATCCCGCCCGGCAAAAAAGAAGGGGCTTTTCTCCCGGCTCTTCCAGAGATAGCAGGAGAAAAGCTGTCCCGAAAGAATCCTTTATTTTCCTGGAAGCGCGGTTTATAAGATGCCTCCATATTCCACAATCATGTTTCGAATAATATCCAGCGTCTCCTCCTGTGACCATGCCATGTTTCCATTCTCCAGAAACTGGCAAAATTCATATAGTTTTTGTGAGAAGCCGGATTCTTTTAAAATGTAATATTGCAATCCATGACTTGTATTGTTCCAAAATGCAATTCCATTATGAACATTAGAGCTACATACAATGGAGATGTGTTTCGGCAGCTGGACGAAATTTTCTTTTACACAAATGCAGGAATGAGGTGTGTGCAGCATATATTGATAATAACTTTTCAACAGCCACAGGCGCATCGCAGGATCAAGAGGCTTATAAAGCATATCCGGATAGCCTGCAATGCGTCCCTGCTCCATTAATTGTCGTAAGCCAGATATGCAGAAAATATGTACCATACTTTCCGTTTCCATGTGCCGGATCCGCTGAAAGAGAGAAGATAAGAGCTGTTCTTTTTCCACTCCATCCAGGATGATCTGCTGTTTCAGTATATTTAACGGAATCAGATGCAGAAGACATGGTGAATATTCAATATAATAGTTATGCGTTACATAACCTTCATTCATCATAACATTGACATCTTTTACATAAGCATTTAAATCAGAGCAAAACAACATTTCCTTTGCTATTTTTCTTTCCTGAATAAAGGAATTCTTCAGTAATTGTATTTGTTGCGCATCTCTGAGAATAATTCCTTTCGCCGTATGAAAATTGATTCCAATTGCAATATGGTCTGTGATCAGCCAGTTGGGAAGTAAGCCTGTTTTTTTCGCCTCGGACTCAGCAGAAGAAACGTAATAATAAAATGGTTTGTAGTTTTCATAGTTCATTGCCGGTTTCAGACTGCATATTTTCCGAAGGTTATCCAGTGTATTTTCCGTTGTCTGATTCTGCAGCAAAGGAAAAAGATGCTCTAATCTGCGATAGGGCACTTCATGAATAATCTGAACAAGATATCGTAAATGTTCCAGTGAAATTTCCGGAGTACATAAGCAAATCGTGGAATCGGAAGCATTTATCATTGCTTTTCGAATACACGCATAAATTGCAAAGATATTGTCCAGCGTCATATCCGTATCCGGAATTTCTGAAACACTTGGAGAAACAGAGACTTGAGGAAATTCAACCACATCCTGCTGGATAATACGGATCAGTTCTTCCATACATTGCCACTGGCTCTTTCCCATTTTTTCCTGGCGATAAAGGAACAGGAGATCTGCTCTTGTATTTCTGGTGCATTCCATCGCATCAAGAAGACAGGTCAGGCGCTCTTCTTCTTTTGGAATACGTTTTCCTTTACTCATTTTAGAAATGTAATCCAGCTGCATACCACTGGCCTCAGACAGATAATATAAAGTTTTTCCTGTATTTTTTATTTCCTTTTCAAGCCTTTGTGAAAAATCGCTCATGTAGTATCAAAGTTCCTTTCCGGACAACAGCAAATATCCGATGGCTTGGGCAGAATGCTGTTTTCCTGTCGACATTGATCTAATTATACAGGAAAAAGCCAAAATACGCAAAAATTTTTTCACACAAATTCATCTGCTTTTTCTGCAAAAAAGCTTTATATCATTTATAACATTACGAAGGAGAAAACTAATATGCTTTTCATCGCTATCCTAATCTTAATCTTTTTGATGTATCGATTTTTTACCTTTCGTGCCGAAATGGTTTTTACTATGTCCTTAATTGCCCCGATCATGATCGTAATCGGTGCCTGCTATTTACCTGGAAAATATCATGAAGCCGGAATTTTTCTTCTGGTTATCGGTGCATTTATGCTGGCCGTTGTTCTGCTTATCTGCCGCCTCACTGCACGGGGTGTTGAAAAAGGACTGCGGCTGGAGTATTACAAAAATCTGATTATTTATGGCGCCCTCAAATTTTTACAGAACCTTTCTAAAGCGACGATTGTTTTTAGCTTTCTGGCCGCTTCACTGGGTGCCTTCTCTATGGACTACAAAGAAAGACTGGATACCAAAGGAAGAAAAATTTATGTAGATGATAACCTGCGTGACCCGGAAGGCAACCAGTATGAAGAAGTAGAAAAGTAAAAAAAGCAGGCACGAATCACCTTTTTCGGGAATCGTGCCTGTTTTTTTACGTATGCATCAATTTCAAAAATTCATTCTCCGGCATTTCAACACCAAGTAGTGTCTTCATCATCTGAAGAAATACATCATCGGTTTCTTTTTGAGCGTTCAGACAGACCATGATGACCGACAGTTTATCATCCTCTTTCCTCTTGCTGCATTACTTTTTGTTTCCCCTTACGCTGTTTTTACTATAGCATATTTTTCTCCTGTTTGCACCTACCTACAGGACTGCTACTAGCTACTCTCTCAAGATGCAGCGTATCAAAAAGGGAGCTTCCGCTTCACAAATTTTTATTCGTTAAAAGTGTATCATTGTGAAACGCTCGTTGCGTCCGCCAGAGGAAGCCTGTGGATCTGCCCGGAAGAAGTCTCCTGTGACTATTTTGACTGGTGCGAGGGAAAACTTTCCGCGATCAACCAGTACCATGGCGAAGACATGGCGCAGTACAGCTGGGCTGAGTTTACCAACGGGGAGCTGAACCGGGGGAGAGGCCGATAAGAAATTCACACAAATCTGACTATTTATGATATACTGAATGAAATGCTCTTAGTTCTGAATTCTTTTATGCTCCGGCACAGATCTTTCGGGACGAAATTTTACTTTTCTATGCCGAAATCCACCGTTTTTTCGACATACGAAGAAAGGAACGTTATGAAAATTATTTTTATCCGCCACGGCGAACCAAATTATGAAATTGATTCTCTGACCGAAAAAGGCTGGCGCGAGGCCGAGCTGCTTTCGAAACGCACAGCGAAATGGAATGTCACCGATTTTTACTGTTCTCCGCTTGGCCGTGCAAAAGATACGGCTTCTTTTACGCTGAAAAATGCGGGCCGTGAAGCTGAAATTCTCCCATGGCTGCGGGAATTTGATGCACCCGTCCTGGACCCGGAGACTGGAAAACGCCGGATTCCGTGGGATTTTCTGCCGGATGTGCTCGATGCAAACCGGGATCTCTATGACCAGGATCTCTGGACGAAAAATCCGATCATGCAGACCGGAAACATGGACGAGAATTACCATTTCGTGACCGACGGACTCGATGCACTGCTTGCGCGCTACGGCTATGTACGCGACGGCTACCGCTATCACGCTTCGGATGAAACAAACCGTGAAGCCGTCATCGTCTGCTTCTGCCATCTCGGCGTCACCTGTGTGGCACTGTCGCATCTGCTGAATATGACGCCGGTACAGCTCTGGCAGGGCATGTTCCTGGCACCGACTTCCGTCACAATCGTCGGAAGCGAGGAACGCAAGCTGGGCGAAGTATACTTCCGCTGCCAGACCGTCGGCGATGTCCATCATCTGCTTTCCGCGGGCGAACCGGTTTCGTACTATGGAGCCTTTAATGATCCATTTCAGTTTTAAAAATCACAAAAAGGAGTCTTTTATCATGAATGAAGCAAAATTTCAGGCAAAATTAAGAGAATATGCAAAGCTGATCGTAAAAATCGGCGCAAATGTACAGAAAGGACAGCGTGTCCGCCTCCAGGCCGGCGTCGATCAGGTTCTGCTTACCCAGATGGTGACAGAGGAGTGCTATCAGGCGGGCGCAAGCTATGTGGAAGTGATCTGGGAATGCGGTGAGATCAACAAAATGCATTATCAGTATGCCACCGCAGAAACGCTTGGCGCGGTTCCGCACTGGGAAGAAGAGCGTTTCAAACAGATGACGGTTGATCTGCCGGTTCGCATTTTCATCGACTCCTCCGATCCGGACGAGCTCGCTGGCATTCCTGCGGACCTGCTCTCCACCGTTCGTCAGATGCGTGGAAAGGTCATTAAAAAATACCGTGACCAGCTTGATGGAAAGCATCAGTGGCTGATCGTTGCCGCCGCTTCTCCAAAATGGGCAGAAAAAGTATTCCCGGGCGAGCCGGAGGATATTGCTGTTGAAAAACTGTGGGATGCTATTTTCGACTGTGTTTACTTAAAAGACGGCGAAGATGCAGAAAAGATCTGGCAGGCACACTGCGACCTCATGACCCAGAAAGCCAGCTGGCTGAATGAGCAGGCATTCCACAAGCTGCATTACACCAGCAAAAACGGTACGGATTTCACCGTTGAGCTGATTCCGGGCGCAAAATGGAGCGGCGCCGGTGATATCAACCATACGAACAACACCTTCTACGTTCCAAACATGCCGACCGAAGAAGTCTTCACCAGCCCGATGAGAGGAAAATGTGAAGGCCGTCTCGTTTCCACAAAACCTTTAAGCTGGTCGGGACAGATCATCAACAACTTTACCGTCGATTTCAAGGATGGAAAAGTCGTTGACTGCCACGCAGAGCAGGGCGAAGAGGTTTTGAAAAAAATGTTCGCCATGGACGACGGTGCTGCAATGCTCGGCGAGGTTGCACTCGTTCCGAAAGAATCTCCGATTAACCAGTCCGGGCTGATGTTCTTTAATACCCTTTTCGATGAAAACGCATGCTGCCACGTTGCCGCTGGCGCCGGTTTCCCTGAGGTGCTCGATGGATTTCTGGAGATGAGCAACGAGGAAATTCTGGAAAAAGGTGTGAATGATTCTCTGATCCACGTTGACTTTATGGTTGGATCGGATGACCTGCACATCGTAGGTATCCGCGAAGATGGAAGCGAAACCGATATTTTTGTAAATGGTACCTGGGCAGAGTAAATCTGCTGTTTTTCGCAATAGAAGCAGGGGACTTCCTTTATTTAGTCAAAAAACAGACCCGGGGCAATCTACCGTTTTTTGTAGACTGCCCCGGGTTCTGTTTTTGAAAAAAATCAGTTTCCAGACTTCCCTTTTCTCATATAAGGATTTCGATACAGCGAAATCACAAGTTCTGCTGCCATGAAGCACCAGATGATCGGTTCGCACCAGATCACGGCACTGTAGTGGTAGCGCGGGATAAACACCATCGCAAAAATAATTTTTCCGAAAAGCTCAATAAAACTCGACAGCAGCGGAAGAATCTTTTCTCCGAGCGCCTGCAGTGCAAGGCGGCTGCAGTTGACAAGGCCAAGTGCAAAGAAGAACGGAATGGCTACACGGAGGTAGCGGGCTCCGTTTCCGAGGACAGTCGGGTCGGACGAGCCGGAGATCAGATGAACCATTGTCGGTGCAAGCGGCGTGACAAGGAGAATCAGGCATGCGGTCACGCTGAAGCAGAAAATATAAGCATAGCGAATGCCTTTCCGTACGCGCTCCCAGTTGTCCGCGCCGCGGTTCTGTGCCACATATGTGTTGACTGCCTGTGCCATCGAGGAAAGCGGCATCATCGAGAACGAAAACAGCTTTCTTGCGGCAGTATGTCCCGCAATTGTTTCATAGCCGAGGCTGTTGATGCCCGGCTGCAGGACGATCGAACCAACGTAAATGATACTGCTCATGAATCCCATTGAAAATCCCTGCGCCAGCAGATCTGCGTACAGTCCGCGGTCCAGCGCGAAGTGGCGTTTTTCCGGAAGCAGGATTTTCGCTTTCGTAACAATATAAATCAGGCAGAGCACAACGGAAATGCCCTGTGCAATGACGGTTGCAATCGCGGCACCCCGGACACCCATGCCGAAGGTGCGGATAAACAGCAGATCGAGCACGATGTTCACCAGCGATGAAAAGATCAGGAACACAAGCGGCATGAAGCTGTTGCCGATCGCCCGCAGCAGGCCGGAGCACAGGTTGTAGGCGAACATGACGAACAGGAAAATCGAGAGAATCGAAATATAGCTGTAGGATTCCTCAAGAATCTCCGCCGGTGTTTTCAACAGGCGCAGCAGCGGATGCATGAAGATCGTCGCCAGAATGGTAACTACCAGTGTGACGGCAACGCCGATGACGATACAGGATGCGACCGATTTTTTCATCCGGTCCGTCTCCTGCCGTCCAAAGCAGCGCGCCGTGACGATCGCAAGACCGTTTCCGACGCCGAACGTAAATCCGGTCATCATCTCATAGATGGATGAGCAGGCACCCATCGCCGCAATCGATGAGTCGCCAAGTGTATAGCCGACGATCAGCGTATCCATCGTGTTGTAAATCTGCTGAAACACGCGGGACGCCATAATCGGCAGGGCAAAAAGCAGCAGAGATTTCAGGATTGGGCCATGAAGCAGATCCACCTGAGAACTCCGCCGGGTTTGTGTCTGTGACATAAAAAAATTCCTCCCTCTAAGTATAATGCATTGTTACCATTATATCAGATGAAAGGAATTTCTGTACAAAAAAATATAAAAATACAGCAGCGATTTTCCTTTTCCGTTATTCTTGTCCCAGTAAATACTGATAAATATCTCTCTTCGTCACCCCACGATCCTTCGCCACGAGTTTCATCGCTTCTTTTCTTGCAATCCCCTGATCTTCATACCGTTTCATATGTTCTTCAATCGAAATCTCCTCAAACGCCGCCTTCGCCTCGTCCTCGATTTCTTTCTGGCTTCGGCCTTCAATCACAAGCACGCATTCCCCTTTCGGATCTTCCTGTTCGTAGCGAGTGATGGCATCTTCAATCGTGGTCTGCCATGCCGTCTCGTGTTTCTTGGTCAGTTCCCGGCAGAGTGTCAGCCGCCGGTTGCCAAGCGTCTCCAGCAGCTCCCGCAGCGTTTTCAGCAGATGATGCGGCGCCTCGTATACGATCATCGTCCGCGTCTCGTTTTTCAGCCGTTCCAGCGCCAGTTTATGTTCTTTTTTATCCGGCGGAAGAAATGCTTCGAAGACAAATCTTCTCGTCGAAAGTCCCGACAGTGTCAGTGCCGTCACACACGCGCATGCGCCCGGCAGGCTTGTCACTTCGATGCCTGCCTCGTACGCCATCTTCACCAGCTCCTCACCCGGATCAGAAATTCCCGGTGTTCCGGCATCCGTGATCAGCGCGATATTTGTTCCCGCCAGCAGCTTCTGCACCAGCTCGCGGCCCTTGTCGTATTTGTTGTATTCGTGATAACTCGTCATCGGCGTATGAATCTCAAAATGGTTCAGCAGCTTAATGCTGTTTCTCGTATCCTCCGCCGCGATCAGATCGACCTCCTGCAGAATGCGGATTGCACGGAAGGTCATGTCCTCCAGATTTCCAATTGGTGTTGCACACAAATATAATTTTCCTGCCATGTTCTTATCTCCCGTCTCCATATAATTCCCGGATGTCCTTTGTATACACGCCCGGCGTCTCATACACAATCAGCGGTTTCTCCACGGTAATTCTCGGATTCCCGCCTTTCATCGCCTCGATCAGCACCATGTTCGGCTCCTTGTCCACAAACGGATAAACGAGCTGCATCCTTTTTGGTTCCAGATGATATTTTTTCAGCGTCGAAAAAATCTCCGCCAGCCGGAACGGCCGGTGCACCAGATAGAACCGTCCTTTCGTCTTTAAAACCGCCGATGCCTCTTTCGCAATATCATCAAACGAGCACAGCACCTCATGCCGCGCAATCGTCTTCGCCTCAAGCGCATTCGTCAGCCCGTGCTGCCCCGTCATGTACGGCGGATTGCACGTTACCACATCAAACACTTCTTTTCCAAACTGCTGCGATGCCGTCTTCACATCTCCCTGGAAAATCTCAACATCATTTTCCAGATGATTGTACCGCACACTCCGCTGTGCCATCTCGGCACTGTACTCCTGAATTTCCAGCCCGGAAAAATGCTCTCCGTTTGTCTTCGCCTTCAGCAGAATCGGCACAATTCCCGATCCCGTGCAGAAATCCATCGCCCGCTCCCCGCGCTTCACCTTCGCGTAGGATGCCAGCAGCACCGCGTCAATGCCATAGCAGAAAAGGGATGGATTTTGTATCATCCAGTAACCGTTCTGCAGATCATCGAGCCGCTCACCCGGCTTCAAAAATTCTTCTTTTCTATCCAATGAAAATCCCTCCTCCTGCTGACTGCCCAGCGCCGCATCACACAAAAAGAAGCGTCAGTTTTACCCGGCGCTTACTTTTTCAAAATGCATTCCAAATCAATCTTATTCCGGCTGTTTTGCCTCTTCCGAAGAAGCCTGCTCCCCGGAGCTGTTTCTGTCTTTTTTCTTCTCTTTGCCTTTTTCCTTCTTATGCTTCGGCTTGAACTTGAGCTCTTCCACCGGGCACTCCCGCATTTCCTTCTCATCGTTCACATCCACCAGCACTTTTACGAGCTGACGAAGCACATTCACACCGGAAACCTCACCTTTCATGCCGTCCGGCAGCGTTACGATATCGCCGACACCCGGCAGCTTGCGGTTCAGGTATTCATAGGTTTCCTGCTCGTTTTTCAGGCAACACATCAGTCGTCCGCAGACACCCGAAATCTTCGTCGGGTTCAGGGACAGGTTCTGCTCTTTTGCCATCTTGATCGAAACCGGTGCAAACTCGGACAGATACGTATGGCAGCAAAGCGGTCTGCCGCAGATGCCAATTCCGCCGAGGATCTTTGTCTCATCGCGGACACCGATCTGGCGAAGCTCGATTCTCGTCTTAAAGACAGCCGCCAGATCCTTTACCAGCTCACGGAAATCAATTCTTCCGTCGGCGGTAAAGTAAAACAGCATCTTGTTATTGTCAAACGTATACTCTGCATCGATCAGCTTCATCTCCAGGTTGTGCGCCCGGATCTTCTTCTGGCAGATTTCAAACGCTTCTTTTTCTTTCTTGCGGTTGCTCTCCTCCCGCGCATCATCCTTCGGCGTTGCAATGCGGATGACTTCTTTCAACGGCTGGATCACCTTGGAATCGTCAACTTCTTTTGGCCCCAGCACAACGAAACCATACTCTACGCCGCGCGCCGTCTCAACGATAACGTGGTCGCCCACGCAGATGTCCAGCTCTCTCGGCGAGAAATAATATACTTTTCCTACGTTTCGAAAACGTACTCCTATAATTGTTATCATGCTATCAGTTTTCCTTCATTGTCAGGAACATAAGCTCCATGGTTAAATCAAAATTAACATTCGCGTTCAGGCGGGCTCTCGCCTTCTGAATCGCCTCTATAATCTTCTCCAGGCCTTCGTATGAGCTCTTATTTGCTCTCTCACGGATTCCATTCAGCTCCTGCTTGAACACAAGGGAATCGACCTCTTTTGTCGCCTTAAAGAGCAGAACATCGCGGAACCATAAAGAAAAGATATCGAAATAATCATCAATATTGTCTTTTTCGGCCGTCAGTTTTTTGATCGTCTCCACGATTTCATACAGCGGCATACTGTCGGCGTACTTTGCCATGCGGAGTGCACTTTCCAGCGTCTCCTCGTATTCCGGAGAACGGGCAATCCGCTCTGCTTTTCCGATATTTCCCTGCGCCAGGGACGCATCAACCTCTGCCTGGTAATCCGGCACATGCATTTCGTTCATCAGATAATCTTTCACAAGCTGGTCTCCCACTGGTTTTAAATTTAGCTGCACGCAGCGTGACGAAATCGTCGGAAGCAGCGCATCCGGGTTGTCTGCCAGAAGCATGACAACTGCGTAGGCCGGCGGCTCCTCGATCGTCTTCAGCAGCGCGTTCTGCGCCTGAAGTGTCAGCTTCTGCGCCTCGTCGATGATATAAATCTTGTACGGACTGCTGTACGGCTTGATCATCACATCGTTAATGAGCTGCTCGCGGATTTCATCGATGCTGATGGTGTTCGGCTTTTCATGCTTCACATAAATGATATCCGGATGATTCTGGCTCTGTGCCTTTTTACAGGACGGGCATTCCATACAGGGCTCGACCCCGTGCTTCTCGCACTGAAGCGTCATCGCAAACAGTGATGCCATCATTTTCTTTCCCGATCCACTCTCTCCGCCAAAAAGATAAGCATGAGATACTTTATTCATCGAAATGGCATTCTGTAAATGCGTTATGATTTCCTGATGTCCTACAACCTTCTGAAAACCCTGCATAAAATCACCCCCTGGAGTTCTTTTGTATTTCTTACTAATACTGCATTAAGTATATCACAACTTTTTCTGTTGTTCCACAAAATTCTGAATTTCGAAAAAACAGTCTTCCGGCGTAGAATTATTGGAAAATCTGCGGACAATTCCAGCTTCCGCAATTTTCTCCTCCGTAAAATCCTCACAGTCCGCCAGGAATCTCCGGCACATCTCCGCGTATTTCGGCTCTGTCTGTTTTCTTTCCCGTTCCAGTGCCCGCGAAAGCCGCAGCCCGTCGTCCACCTCGACATACAGCGGAACCATCGCCTGCTCCCCGAAGTATGCCTTTAATTTCAGATACGATTCCAGTGTCCCGATTCCGAGATAATCATGCTTCGCAAGATCAATCTGCCCGTCATCCGCCGTAAAATAATACCACGGCCCCTGCACCGTCGAATACATGCGCTCCTCGATAATCTTTCCGGCCTCCCGCAGTTCCGAAAGCCGTTTTTCATCCACAAAGAAATACTCTCTTCCGTCCTGCTCCCCGCTCCGGATCGGCCGTGTTGTATACAGGACAAACGGTTTTAAATCCAGCGCCGTCTCCTGGATCAGATTCTCATAAATATGATCTTTCCCTGACGCACTTTTTCCCATCAGATAGTAAATTTTTCCCATTTTATCTCTCCCCGAAACACAGATTCTTTATGCCTTAAACCGATATCCAACGCCCCAGATCGTCTCGATATACTGCGGCTTTGCCGTATTAAACTCTATTTTTTCACGAATCTTCTTGATATGCACCGTAACCGTCGCAATATCTCCGATGGACTCCATATCCCAGATCTCACGGAACAGCTCTTCTTTCGTGAAAACGCGGTTCGGATTCTCCGCAAGGAAGGTCAGCAGATCGAACTCTTTCGTTGTAAACTGCTTCTCCTCTCCGTTCACCCACACACGGCGTGCCGTCTTGTCAATCTTGATGCCGCGGATCTCCACAACATCATTCTCTTTCTTGCCGTTTCCGACCAGACGGTCGTACCGTGCCAGATGCGCTTTCACGCGCGCAACCAGCTCACTCGGAGAAAATGGCTTCGTCATATAATCATCCGCACCAAGGCCGAGTCCGCGGATTTTGTCGATATCATCCTTCTTTGCCGAAACCATGATAATCGGAATATCTTTCTTCTCACGCACCTCACGGCAGATCTCAAAGCCATCCACCTCCGGCAGCATCAGATCCAGGATCAGCAGATCGAAATCCTCCTTGACCGCCCGTACAAGACCGGTGTCTCCCTGGTTTTCAATCTCCACCTCAAAGCCCGAAAGCTCGAGATAATCTTTCTCCAGATCTGCAATGGATTCCTCATCCTCAACAATCAGTATTTTACTCATGAAACAGGTACCTCCTGATATTTTCTTAATACAAAGTACATCGTGGTTCCCACCCCTTCTTTGCTGGTGGCCCACACTTTTCCGCCGTGGTCTTCAAGAATCTTCTTCACGATGGAAAGACCAATTCCGCTGCCGCCTCTCGTGCTGTTGCGGGACGCGTCGGTACGATAAAAGCGATCGAAAATCTTCGTCAGATCCTTCGTCGCAATTCCCTTTCCGTTGTCCTCAATCTCCACCTGCACAAAATCTCCGACATCACGCAGACGGATGTTGATGACCTTATGGCTCTTGTCCATATATTTGATGGAATTGCTTACAATGTTATTGATGACACGCTTGATCTGCTCCGCATCCGCGATGACGATCGGGTCGTCCTCGAGATAATTAAAGTATGTCAGATCCACATGCTGCGCGTCAAGCTCCAGATTCAGTTCCTCCACGCAGTCATCAAAATAATCCGCAATGTGAATCTTCGAAAACGTATACGGAATGCGGTTCGTGTCAATCTTGGAATAAAACGTCAGCTCATTGATCAGACGGTCCATCTCATTCGCTTTGTTGTAAATGGTGCGGATGTAGCGGTCCATCTTCTCCGGCGTATTTGCCACACCGTCCATGATTCCCTCGACATAACCCTTGACCGCGGTAATCGGTGTTTTCAGATCATGCGAAATGTTGCTGATCAGCTCTTTATTCTCTTTGTCAAACTCGACTTTTTCCTCCGCCGTCTCTTTCAGCCGGATACGCATCTCCTCAAAGTCCTCGCAGAGGTCATTAATCTCCGCCACGCCGCACGGTTCAACAGTGAAATCCAGATTTCCGTCTTTGATATTCTGTGTCGCCTTTTTCAGCTGCTCGAGTGGTCCGATCACACCGCGGTAAATCCAGAAGCTCAGGCCCAGACTGGTGAGCACCAGAATCAGCACAATCACGATGCCTAGCTCTTTTACCATGCCCGTAATCTGCGGCGCAATCTGGTCTGTCTTGGTGACGATAAACGCACTGCATTCTTTTCCGTCCGAGTTCTCATAGTCCACCTGTTTGACCATCCACTGTTTTTCATTGCGGAAATAAACGCCGCCCTTCAAATTGGCCCCCGGGTCACCGTATTTCGGCAGCTCATTTTCCAGCTCCTCCGACGACAGCTCCTCCGAGCCATTGTAAATGATAACACCATCCTCGCGCACCGCGATAAACGACTGTTTTTTCTGCAGTCTTGCATTCAGAACAGAGAGATAATTCGTTTCTTCCAGCTTTGCCGTATCCGATTTCGCGGTATCCTCTACTTCGTCGTACTCTTCTGATGTCATCGCATTCAGCAGCAGGGTGTTGTTCGAAATCGTCCGGTATGTTGCGTTCGCAAGACCGTATTTTTCACCGATAATCTTTGCTTTATACCCTACAAAAAAGTAAAACGTCAAGGCACACATCACGATCGGAACCAGTATGATGATGAAAAAAGAAATGATTACTCTCGTCCTTAATTTCATGCTTTTCTTCTTTTTTTCCATATAAGATCCACCTGTTTTCCAACACATATTTCGTACTTTTGCGCACAAAAAATCCCCAGTACGCAGTCTAAATTTATTATAGCACAACGCCTGAGGATTTTTCATTAACTTAGATGAATCTTTCTAAACTTTCTATAAACAGAAAAGCCTGAAATTAGAGGTATTTCTTCAGGTCTTCTACTTTATCCAGTTTCTCCCACGGCAGATCCAGATCGTTTCTTCCGAAGTGGCCGTAAGCGGAAGTCTGTTTGTAGATCGGACGGCGCAGATCCAGCATTTTGATGATTCCAGCCGGGCGAAGATCAAAGTTCTCGCGAACGATATCGGTCAGTTTGTTGTCGGAGAGTTTTCCTGTGCCGTAGCTGTCGATCATGATAGAGGTCGGATGAGCGACACCGATTGCGTAGGAAAGCTGGACCTCGCATTTGTCGGCAAGACCTGCTGCTACGATATTCTTTGCTACGTAACGTGCTGCATAAGCTGCAGAACGGTCTACCTTTGTACAGTCTTTTCCGGAGAAAGCTCCGCCGCCGTGACGAGCGTATCCGCCGTAGGTGTCTACGATGATCTTACGTCCGGTGAGGCCGGAATCTCCGTGAGGTCCGCCGATTACAAAACGGCCGGTCGGGTTGATGAAGAACTTGGTGTGCTCATCTACCATGTCTGCCGGAATGATTTCGTCGAATACGTATTTTTTGATATCCTCATGAATCTGCTCCTGGGATACTTCCGGATCATGCTGAGTGGAAAGAACAACCGCATCAAGACGGAACGGTTTGCCGTTCTCATCGTACTCTACGGTTACCTGTGTTTTTCCGTCCGGACGCAGGTATGTTAAAGTACCGTCTTTGCGGACTTTGGTCAGCTGGCGAGCCAGTTTGTGTGCCATGTAGATCGGGTATGGCATGTACTCTTCGGTCTCGTTGGTTGCGAATCCGAACATCATTCCCTGATCTCCTGCTCCAATGGCATCGATCTCCTCATCGCTCATATTGTTCTCTTTTGCTTCGAGCGCTTTGTCTACACCCATAGCGATATCGGTGGACTGTTTGTCAATTGCAGTTACAACAGCGCAGGTATCTGCGTCAAATCCGTATTTTGCACGGTCGTAGCCGATTTCGCGAACGGTATCACGTACAACCTGCTGGAAATCAATGTGTGCGTTGGATGTAATCTCACCCATTACCATAACGTATCCTGTTGTAGTACAGGTTTCGCAAGCTACACGGCTCATCGGATCCTGCTCAAGCAGCGCATCCAGAATCGCGTCAGAAATGGCATCACAGATTTTGTCCGGATGTCCTTCGGTTACAGACTCAGAAGTAAACAGTCTTTTTTCCATTCTTTTTCTCCTTTTTTTCTTCTCTTCTCTTTTGCTTTTCGTTCGTGGGCTTTGGCTTTCCCTGAACATTTTTTCGTAAAAAAAGATCCGCAATTTTTAGCGGACCTGAATAGTAATGTTCAAATCCCCTTATTGTTCGAAAATTTCGCTCAGGCTGGCACCTTCCCGTACAGACTATTCTGTCTGGGGGTTGCCGTGGTTTCACAGATCCTATGTATCTCCACCACTCTGAATAAGAGAAAAGCAACTGAATTTTTGATTTTGTTTTTTGCTACTCTGATACACTATCGCAAAATACGCCATTCGTCAAGAGGAAATAAAAGGATTTGAGACATTTTCTTACTGTTGTCCCAAACATCCTTTCTTTTTTTCTGATTTTTCGGCTGTATCTTCTGTTATTTGTGAACAGATAAGAAAACTCTCCAAAACAGAGAGTTTTCTTATCTGCTGTATCTTTTCTTCTACTCTTCTGCTTTCATCTCACGGACAATCTTCCGCAGCTTCAGAATCATGGACGGAGCAACAGAAAGCTCATCCACTCCCATTCGTACAAACTGCTCCGTCAATGTCAGATCTGCACCGAGCTCCCCGCAGATTCCTGCCCATTTTCCGCATTTGTGTGCATTTTCCACCACCATGCGAATCATCCGAAGAACGGCTTCATGGTGTGGATTGTAGAAATCATCCAGCTGTTCATTCTGACGATCAATCGCCAGGGTATACTGCGTCAGGTCATTCGTTCCGATGCTGAAGAAATCCACCATTTCCGCCAGACGGTCGCTGATCATCACGGCTGCCGGTGTCTCGATCATAATGCCCTGCTCCGGAATTTTATACTGCACTTCCTGTGCTTTCAGCTCTTCCTCTACCTCTGCAACAATTGCGTAGATTTTTTCTACCTCTTCTGTTGATGTGATCATCGGATACATGACAGAAAGGTTTCCGTAAACGGCTGCGCGGAACAATGCGCGAAGCTGCGCTTTAAAAATTTCCGGCTGTTTCAGACAAATCCGGATTGCACGGTACCCAAGCGCCGGATTTTCTTCTTTTCCAAGATTAAAGTATTCTACCTGCTTATCTGCCCCGATATCCAGCGTACGGATAATCACTTTTTTGCCTGCCATGGTCTGCACGGCCTGTTTATATGCCTGAAACTGTTCTTCCTCCGTTGGGAAATCATTTCTTCCAAGATAGAGGAATTCGCTTCGGAAAAGTCCAATTCCACCGGCATCATTTTCCATCACATAGCCAAGGTCACCAACACTGCCGATATTTGCATAGATGTTGATCTTACGGCCATCCGGCGTAATATTTTCTTTTCCTTTCAACTCCTCAAGAAGCTTCTGTTTTTCTGCTTCTTCCTGCATTCTTTTTTCGGTTTCCTTCCGTACATCCTCCTCCGGCTCAAAGATAACCTGACCTGAAAAACCGTCTACAACGGCCGTCATGCCTGTTTTCAGACCGTTTAAATCCATCGGGACACCGATTAACGCCGGAATATTCATCATTCGCGCAAGAATCGCAGTATGAGAATTGGTAGATCCATGCACAGTCACAAACGCAAGTATTTTTTCTTTGTCCATCTGTACAGTTTCACTCGGACTTAAATCGTCTGCCACTATAATAGATGGTTCCATAGAGCTCAGGTCGTTATCTCCCTCTCCGCTTAAATTGCGGACCAGACGTTCGGAAATATCTTTTACATCTGCGGAACGTGCCTTCATATATTCATCATCCATAGCTGCAAACATCTCTGCAAAATTATCGCCGGTTGCTGCCGCTGCATATTCTGCATTTACCAGCTCTGTCCGGATCATGTTCTCCATTGATTCCAGATAGTCCTCATCCTCCAGCATCATCTGATGGACTTCAAAGATCGCCGCACTTGCCTCTCCAACTTCCCGGACTGCCTTGTCATACAGTCTGCCAAGCTGTTTTTTCGAAACCTCCACGGCTTCTTTCACACGTTTTACTTCTGCTTCCGGATCTTCAATCCGGGCTCTTTTAACCTGGTAATCATTTTTCTTCAGAACCGCAACCGGTCCCATAACAATTCCTTTATATACGGATTTCCCCTGAAAATACTGCATTTTTTATCCTCCGAGCGTACTTTTTACAGATTTGCTTCGAAAAACGCTTTCAGCGTCTCAATCGCTGCATCTTCGTCCTCTCCGTTTGCTGCAACGGTTACGGTATCTCCCTGCTTTACACCAAGTGACATCAGCATCATCAGCTGAGTCAGTTTTTTCGTTTTTCCATCTTTTGTGATGGTGCATTCCGATGCAAAATTTTTTGCCTCCTTTACCAGCATTCCTGCCGGTCTTGCGTGGATTCCCAGTTCATCTTTAATGGTATATTCAAATGTTTTCATGCTTTTATTCTCCTTCTTCTCTGTCCATAATCCGTTCTATGTGCATAGCGAGATATCCAATTTCGATCTCCTCCATCGGAAGTTTCAGCCTCTTTTCCATCTCCTCACAGATTCGTTTCGCCGCCTGAAAGGCTTTCGGAAACTTTACGGACATGTAGTCATTCATATTTACTTTCAGTTTTTCCCCACTGACCGCTCTTGCAACCATATAGCGGATATGGTTCATCATACGGTTATACGACAACGACATCACATCGATGGTATGCCCGGTGATATGCTCCACCAAAGAAATGCTCTCCCGGACTGCTCTTGCTACTTCCATGGCCTGTGAAACATTTTCCTCCACAATTGCCGAATGAACATGAAGTGCAAGATAGCCGATTTCATGTTCATCAATTTCGATCTGAAGCCGTTCTTTTAAAAGCTCCCTGATACAGGAAGCAACTTTATACTCTTTGTAAAACATCACACGGATATCGTCGGTGAGCGGATTGCTGATCTGCTCACCGTTCTGAATCCGCCGGACAGCAAAATCCAGATGATCTGCCATTGGAAAGACGATGGAACGGTCAATTTTTCCAAATTCCTTTTCTGCCTCGTCAAGCACGGCACTCGCCAGCTCCAGGCTGAGCGGAGAAACGTCCTGTACAATGGTTCTGGCATTTCCTCGCTCCGTCATCTCTGTCAGGGAATAAATGCGGGCATCGTCTCCCGGCTGTACACGCTGTCCCGTTTTTTTCCCAAATGCAATTCCTTTCCCCATGACCAGATATTCCCGGTTATTTTCTTCTTCCACACCAATAAATGAATTGTGGTTCAGTGTTTTTGCTATCCTGTACATTCTTCTCACCCGTTTTTAAGGCACAGCTTACGCGAGAATCTCAATCGCAAATAAAGGATCTCCTGCTTTTACCGGTCCGTCTGCCAAAAGACGGATTCTCTGGTTCTCCTCCAGCTCTGTGCAAAGAACCGGTGACGTAACCGACGGCGCATGTGTTTTCAGATATTCCAGATCCAGTTTCAGCATCGGATCACCTTTTTTCACGGTCTGACCGCTTTCTACCAGTGCCTCAAATCCCTCTCCGTTCAGTTTTACTGTATCAATTCCGACATGAATCAGAAGGCTGACCCCGGAATCGGTTACAAATCCAATCGCATGTTTTGTGTCAAAAACAAACGCGACTTCTCCGTCCTCCGGAGCACGCACATAAGGATCTTCCGGTGTCACAACAGCGCCGTCTCCCATCATCTTTTCTGCAAACGCTTCATCCGGCGCAGTAGAAAGGTCGGCTGCCAGTCCGCTTATCGGGCTGCAGACAGTAATCGTATCCACAACCTTCTGTTCTTTTGTTTCCTGCGTCGGTTCCGCCTCTTTTGGGGTTGGTGTATTTTCTGCTTCCGCATACGTATTCGGAGCTTTTTCCAGATAATCCTCTAAATTTGATTTTATCACAGTTACATTGGGTCCGTAAATAACCTGTACACCATTTCCTTTATGCACAACGCCAGATGCCCCTGTCGCCTTTAAAATACCATCGCTGACTCTCGCTGCATCATGAACAGTACAGCGCAGTCTTGTCGCACAGCAGTCCACATCCGAAATATTTTTCTTTCCGCCAAGACCTTTTGTGATCGCTTCACTCATGGCATCTTCCGATGCCACCCCATCGTTCTGCGCTTCTTTTCTGGCATTTACATCTGCTTTCGTATAAAGCTTGGTTTCTACATCATCATCCTCACGGCCCGGTGTCTTAAAATCAAACTTTTTAATCATGAATTTGAAGATAAAATAATACAGGAAGAAATAAAGAATGCCGACCGGAATCACCCTCATCCAGCTTGTCTTTTCATTTCCCTGCAAAATACCGAACAGGAAGAAGTCCAGAAGTCCGCCGGAAAAGGTAAGACCCACTGCGATATTCAGGATGTGTGCGATCATATAAGCTGTTCCCGCAAGAATAACCTGCACGACAAACAACGCCGGCGCAACAAACAGGAACGAGAATTCCAGCGGTTCTGTGATACCGGTTGCCATACACGCAAGTGCTGCGGAAAGAAGCAGACCGCCTGCCGCTTTTTTCTTCTCCGGTTTCGCACAATGGTACATGGCAAGTGCTGCTCCCGGAAGTCCGAAAATCATAAAAATAAATTCTCCGGAGAAATATCTCGTTGCGTCTGCACTGAAATGTGCAACATTCGCAGAATCCGCAAGCTGTGCGAAGAAAATATTCTGTCCGCCCTGCACCATCTGTCCTGCCACTTCCATGGTACCTCCGACTGCTGTCTGCCAGAAAGGCATATAGAATACGTGATGCAGACCAAATGGAATCAGTGCCCGTTTAATCAGACCGAAAATCAGCGTTCCGACATAACCGGAGCCGGTTACCAGGCCACCCAGCGCATAAATACCGTTCTGTACAACCGGCCATACAAAATACATTAAAATTCCCACAAACATATAGACGATCGTAGAAATAATCGGTACAAAACGAGTACCTCCAAAGAAAGAAAGTGCATTCGGAAGCTGGATCCGGTAAAAACGATTATGAAGTGCAGCAACTCCAAGACCGACAATAATACCGCCAAACACACCCATCTGCAGTGACTGAATACCGCAGACAGAAGTGATGGTTCCTTCCAGAACGGATTCTGCAATTTCTCCGTTTTCCAGAATCTGACCCGTAATAGTCAGCATTGCGTTAATCGCTGTATTCATAACGAAATATGCAATAACGGCTGACAGGGCAGAAACCTCTTTTTCCTTCTTTGCCATACCAATTGCAACACCTACCGCAAAAATCAGAGGCAGGTTATCAAACACCGCACTTCCTACTTTGTTCATGATCACCAGCAGTGCATGAAGAATTGTGCCGTTGCCGAGCAAGCTTGTCAGACCGTACGTTTCAATCGTGGTTGCATTGGTAAATGAGCTTCCGATTCCCAGTAAAAGTCCGGCTACCGGAAGGATTGCGATCGGGAGCATAAAGCTTCTTCCCACTCGCTGCAGAACACTAAAAATTTTGTCCTTCATTTTTTTACTCCTTGTGTAGTTTATACTTTTTACAAGAAGAGTTTCTGCGGTTTTGCATCTTTTTAGCCGGTCTGTACTCTTTTTTCTAAAACAGAGCACAAAAAAGAGACACTAACCCACATAAACAATTCCTGTTATGTATAGTTAATGCCTCCAAAAATCGAGTTACACACTACAACTGTAGTTGAATATAGCACAGATAAATCTCTTTTGTCAAGTCAGTTCTTATGATTTCAGCTTTTTTCTTTTTATCCATTTTTCACATTCTTATGCATCTATTTTGTGCACAATAGCTAATCAACATCTTTTTTTTTGAAATGTCATAAATTCAAGATCTTCCTGTTTCCATAGTTGTGCAGGCACATGCAATACTTCTTTTTGAGCAAACAATGGTATACTTGTTCCTTCTTTCTGGAAAACCCGAAGAGATGTACCACCATCAGCAAAAGCTTTGTTTTCTATATGAACAAATGTCATTCCCTCATATACTTCTTTACTTTCAATATCCTGCCACCGGCCTTCCGGAAGATACAGTTCATATTCATCTCTGTCAAATCCGGGTGAAATAAGCAATGCATCACCAAGCATATAAGACAGATTCTGTGTCTTTGCGATTGGATCTTTCGGATATTCCATCACAAGCGGACGAATCATTGGAATACCAGACTGATGACTCTGGCAGGCTGTGTGATAAAGATATGGCACAAGTCGATGTCTGAAGTTAATCCATTTTTTTACTTCTTTTAATGCCATATCTCCATACTGCCATGGTTCCCGCGGTGTTTTACCGTGCGCTCTGGATAATGGCATCCACAATCCCATCTGCACAGAGGAAAGGTAATCTTCTATATTCGGACGCTCCTCATTTCCGATATAACCTGTGTTATAAAATCCGCCAAGATCATAACCCCAGAAAGATACACCAGACATAGCCATCCCAAGTCCGGCCTGAAGAATTGCACTGTGACTTGCTTTATCACTGGAAGAATCTCCTGCCCATGCTGCCGGAATCGTATGAGAACCCACATACCCACTGCGTCCCCAAAGCATTGGCAATTCCCCACGTTCGTCGCAAATTTCTTTCATCCATGTGTAAATATTTTTTGCATACAGATACGTCAGAAGATTATGTCCTTCTCGCCCGCTCATGCCATTGTAAAATACAACATCTTCAGGTACTGCTTCAGAGAAATCTGTTTTTATCACTGATACACCCATTCTGACGATTTTTTTCACACGTTCCTCATACCATGCCAGAAATTCCGGATTTGTGAAATCAAAGCAGGCACACAAAAACTCTGAATCTGCAGTCGCTTTAAACATTGCAGGATGCCCTTCTTTATTTTTTATAAAAAATCCACGTTCTGCCAGTTCCTTAAATGCCGGCGAATCTTCCTGCAAGTACGGATAATTCCAAAGGCTTAAATGTATGTTCTTTTTATTTAATTCTTTAATCATTTCTTCCGGTTCAGGGAAACGTTCTGTATCCCATTCCCATACACCAGACATATCCTGCCTCTGCCAGCCATCGATATGAATTACATCGATACCTATTCCAAATTTTTCAGCATCAGCAACAACATCCTCGACTTCTTTACGGCTCATATAAGAGCATTTTGACATCCAGAAACCAAAAGCCCACTGTGGAATCATAGGTATCTGCCCTGTAATCTGCAAATACTGCTGCAATAGCTTCTTATAGTCTTTGCTTTCTTCTGCCAGGAAAATATAATCCAGAATAGGATCGTCACTGCCCATCTGATAACTGATCCATGATGAAGCACCCATATCAAATGATGAACGCGTAAATGTATTTAACAATACGGAATATCCCCGGCTGCTTGTAAAATACGGATGACTTTTATATGAATCCTCCGTATTAGTAGACAATGCATCTTTTTGCCAACACTCTATTCTTTGTCCACGTTTATTAAAATGTGTAAACTTCTCTCCAAATCCCCAAAATTGCTCATCGGAGAATAATACAAACTGCTCAAATGAGGCTATACTTTTTCCAGATGCATCTACTCTAAATCCTGTTGGAAGCTGTTTCCACCGGTTATCGACATTAGTGTCAAAAGCCTGTTCTTTCGTCAATAATTTTCCATTCTGATAGATGGACATTTCCCAGTAGTTTTTTGAAAAATGAAGACTTAACTGATTTGTTTCATATATATACAGATCTTCATTTTCTGTAAATTCTGCATTTTTTGTTTCAAACTCCGATTCAGGTACATCTTCGACTACCGTCTGTCTGTGGCTTTTTGCAGTCATCTCCGGCACCATCACAAATCTGAATACCGATGGTGTCAAAAATGTAATACGAACTGTGGCTATACGGTCTTTCCATGTACGTACCAAAAAATGTATTCCATCTTCTTTGGCACACACTGATTCAATTTTTGTGAGAAAATCATACTCATCTGAAAAAATTGTTCTTCGCTCCCCACATTGTGGATTATATTGTGTTTCTGCTTTATTAGACATATATTGTCCCTCTCTGGTTTTTATTATTTTTAGTCAAAATGTATAATCGGTAACGTTTTCGTATTCAACATATCATAAATTTGTATATTTTTAAATATCTTTTTTTACCAATACTGACCGCCTCAGCTTTGAAAATAATAGTAGTAAAATTTAAGCCAATTTCTTCGCAATAAGGTAAAATAAAAGAACGGTACCTTTTATTGCACCGTCCTTTTTGTCAACATTTGTTTTATACTGTTTTTACGCTCTTAACCGGAATTTCTGGATGTCCTTTGCATTATTCACACGCTCAATTTCAGCGCCGAGTCCACGGAGCTTTCCGTCGAAGTCCTCGTATCCGCGCAGAATGTATACAATATCATCCACCACGGTAACACCCTCTGCTGCAAGTCCTGCGATCACAAGTGCTGCACCTGCGCGAAGATCCGGTGCGGAAACCTCTGCTCCGGTAAATTTTTCTACGCCGTCAATGATCGCCGTGTTGCCTTCTACTTTAATACAGGCGCCCATACGTGCCAGCTCATCCGCATACTTAAAGCGATTTTCAAAAATACTCTCTGTTACAATACTCGTACCGTTTGCCAGCGCCAGTGTAACCGCGATCTGCGGCTGCATATCGGTCGGATAGCCCGGATACGGCTGTGTCTTTACGTGTGTTCTGCCCAGACGTTTGCTTGCGCTCACACGGATGGAATCGTCAAACTCTTCTACGTCGCAGCCAATCTCCTCGAGCTTTGCGGTTGTTGCTTCCAGATGCTTTGGAATCACGTTTTTAATCAGCACATCGCCCTTTGTAGCTGCTGCTGCAAACATATACGTACCTGCCTCGATCATATCCGGTACGACCGCATAGCTGGTTCCGTGCAGGGTATCGACACCCTTGATCCGGATCACGTCGGTTCCTGCTCCTTTGATGTTTGCTCCCATGCTGTTCAGGAAGTTCGCCACATCGACAACGTGCGGCTCTTTTGCTGCGTTCTCAATCGTTGTATTTCCTCTTGCCATCGAAGCTGCCATCATGATGTTGATGGTGGCTCCAACAGAAACCATATCCAGGAAAATGTGGCTTCCATGCAGATCTGCCGCACTTGCCACGATTGCGCCATGACGGATGCTTACCTCAGCACCGAGTGCGCGGAATCCCTTTAAATGCTGGTCGATCGGACGGCTTCCAATGTTACATCCGCCCGGAAGCGGAACTTCCGCTCTTTTGTATTTTCCAAGCAGCGCGCCTAAAAGATAATAAGACGCACGGATTTTTTTGATATATTCATAATCAACGCTCAGATCCCCGATGGTCGATGCATTGATCCGCACGGTATGGCGGTCGATGCGGTCCACGGTGGCTCCGATCTCTGCGATTGCTTCCAGAAGTACATTAATATCACTGACATCCGGCAGGTTTTCGATCAAGACCGTCTCATCGGTCATCGTTGCTGCCGTAAGAATTGCAAGCGCCGCGTTTTTTGCTCCCCCGATTTCCACTTCGCCCACAAGAGGATTTCCACCTCTGATGACATACTGTTCCATATATTCACCTCAAATTTTCTTTCTCATACTTAACGAGTGTGTTTTATCCAATATCTAACGAATCAAAGTCTTTTTCCTGTTTTTTACACACTCCAGATACGCTGAAACGCACTGCTCCCCGCAGTTATTTTTCAGTCTCCCCTTATCTTAACTCAAATCTAATACTTTGTAAATCAATTTTAATACATTCTGTGCTATTTCCGTCTTTTTCCATCGTTTCCGGTCAGGAATATTCAGAGAAACATTATATGTAATTTCTAACTATCAGAACATTTCCCTTATTATGATATAATCGTATGTTTTCAAAATTTCCCTGAATATTCCACCAATTCTGTTTTACATGCCGATCTGCTCGCGGAGCGCCAGGATCGTGCCCTGGATATCCCTTCCGCTCTCGTCAACCGTAATCTCGGCATACTGCTCATATAATTTACTTCTCTCATCGTAGAGATCCTTCAGCGTCTGGCCCTCTTTCAGCACGACGCCGCGTCCCTTCAGGTTTCCGAGACGTTTCGCCAGATCCTCATACGACAGCTTCAGGTAAACGATGATTCCAATTTCTTTAAAATGCTCCATCGCCTCTTTTCCGTAAATGGCACTGCCGCCCGGCGCGATGACGCTTTTGTCGGCTTCCAATGTCGCATTGACTTCATTCTCAATCGCAAGAAAGCCTTCATTTCCTTCATCCGCAATGATCTCGCGCAGAAGACGCTTCTCCCGATGCTGGATCACAAGATCCGTATCAATAAACTCATATCCCAACACCTTTGCAAGAATAACACCAACGCTGCTTTTGCCGGCTCCCGGCATTCCTATTAAGATAATATTCCGTTTATTCAAGATTTATTCCTCCTGCTGTCTCGTAAATTTTTCTCTATCCTATCTCTGCAGATTCGTTCCGCCCTGCTTCATGATCTGCTCGATCTCTGTTTCGCTCGCCACATTGGCATCGTGCTGGATCATCAGCTTTAAAACACTTGCGGAAATCGCAAAGTCGATGGCTTTCTGCGGCTCAAAATCATGAAGCATCGCATGGATCAGTCCCGCGCCAAATGCATCACCGGCTCCGACTGCCTCAAAGCTGTGTACTTTACGAACCGGGCTCTCGTAGAATTTTCCGTCTTTCAGGTAAATTCCCATCCAGTCGCCGTCCTCCACGGTGTAGAGATTGCGCAGCACACTCGCAACCGCTTTGCAGTTCGGGAACTGCTTCTGGATTTCCAGCATGCCCTCTTTGTAAGACTCGATCTGCTCAATGCCGCGCGACATATCTCCGTCGTACGCCGGAATGCCAAGTGATGATTCAAAATCCTCATCGTTTGCAATGCAGACATCCACATACGCCATCAGACGGCGCATAACGCGCTGTGCGTCCTTCGTGGACCACATTTTTCCGCGGTAGTTCAGATCACATACCACCTGGATTTTTTTCTCTCTGCAGAGCGCCAGAGCGTTCTCCAGCGCTTTTTCAATCTCTGTGCTGATGGCAGGCGTGATACCGGAAAAATAAAAGAGATCTACGCCATCAAGCAGTTTTTCCCAGTCAAATTCCTCTGCCTTTGCCATTGCAATTGCGCTGTAAGCGCGGTCATAAACCACGCTCGTCGGGCGGATATTCGTTCCCTTTTCAAAATAGTAAATACCAACGCGTCCGCCGCCCCGCAGCACACGGGATGTATCGACGCCGAACCGGCGGATCTCATTGACGGCTGCCTGTCCCACCTGGTGCTCCGGCACTTTTGTCACGTACGAAACATCGTCCCCGAGTGTCGCCAGGGAAACCGCAACATTCGCCTCCGCGCCGCCGTAATTGGCTTCAAATGTATCTGCCTGTAAAATTTTCAGATGCTCCGGTGTTTTCAGACGCAGCATCACTTCTCCAAAAGTAAGTACCTTCATACTAAAATCCCCTCCAAAAGCAATTTGCTTTTTTGTCTCAATACCTCTTTATCTTACGCTGTTTTCCCCACGGACGCAAGAAAAACCTGCGGAAACCACCCCCGTTTTCCATCGCAGAAAAGCACAAAAAAGAGGCTTTCTGTTTCTCTTCAGAAAGCCTCTTTTCGTGTATTTCATTATTCTTTTACTGCTCCCAGTGTAATACCGGTTACGAAGTATTTCTGCAGGAACGGATATACAATCAACATAGGAACAAGGGCGATAAATACCTTTGCTGCCTCCAGTGATTTGTTGGAGTTCTGTGCTAACTGCTGATACTGCTCTGCTGTCAGGGTTACACCTACCGGGATCTGAACGGAGATCTGACGGATGTAGGTCTGTAACGGATAGTTCGTCTCTTTGTTCATTAATACCAGGCCCTGGAAATACTCGTTCCAGTAACCAACGGATGTAAACAGGACGATGGTTGCGATAACCGGTTTGGAACACGGAACTACAATCTGCCACAGGATACGCCACGGGCCGGCGCCGTCTACACGGGCTGCCTCCTCGAGGTCTCCCGGGATGCCGCGGAAGAAGTTCATCATCAGGAGTACGTTGAATACCGGAACAGAACCAGCCAGAACCAGTGCTGCCATCGTATCGATCATACCATAATTTTTAACGGTGATGAACCACGGAATGGTACCACCATTGAACAGCATACAGAATACCAGGATCCACATCAGGACGTTTCTCGGTTTGTACTCTGTTTTGCTCTTTGCCAGCGGATAGGACATCATAATCAGGACAACCATGGTCCATATGGTTCCAATCACAACTCGCTTGATGGAAATCCAGAAGGAATTCCAGAATGCGGAATCACCCATAATCAGGCTGTAGGATTTTACGTTTGATCCGATCGGGTAAATCGTTACAAGACCGCCCTCAGCGGCTGCTTTTGAAGAAATAGATACGCAGAACGTATACCATAACGGATAAAAACAGCTGAATGCCAGGAGAATCAGGATGATAGCATTTATGACTTTAAACGCTCTGCTGCCAAAACTCTTGCTTTCTATCATAATTTCTGCCCTCCTTAGAAAATCTTGTAATCAGCAAACTTGTAAGCACAAACATAAGAAGTAACAACCAGCACGAAGCTGACAACAGATTTAAAGAGACCTGCTGCAGTAGCCAGCGAGAACTGCATGTTTGTAATACCAATACGGTATACGTATGTATCGATGATATCACCAGTTTCAATAACCAGCTGGTTGTACATGTTGAATACCTGGTCGAAACCTGCATTCAGAACGTTGCCCATTGCCAGTGTGGTCAGAAGAACGATGGTCGGAACCAGTCCCGGGATGGTGATGTGCCATACACGTTTCCAGCGGCTTGCGCCGTCGATTGCGGCTGCCTCGTAAAGGCTCGGGCTGATGCCGGTCAGCGCTGCAAGATAAATAACTGCGTTGTAACCGAACTCTTTCCATACATCAGTTCCGATCAGTAACTGACGGAAGATGCCAGGCATGGTCATCGGAAGAACGGTATCCGTTGCACCCATTGCGCTGCGGACCGTGTTGAAAATTCCGTTTGCGCCAAGGATATTGGTGATGATGTTTGCAAGGATAACCCAGGATACGAAGTGCGGCAGATATACGATCGTCTGAACCGTCTTTTTGAACTTCATATTCTTTACCTCATTCAGCAGCAGTGCGAACACCAGCGGAATGATGATATTCAGGATAACCTTTGCAATTGCAATGATCAGTGTGTTGACAAGTGCCCGTTTTGCATCCGGGATAACCGTCAGGTATTTAAACCATTTCATGCCTACCCACGGAGAGCCGAACCATCCTTTACTCGGATTGTAATCCTGGAATGCCATTACAATACCGACCATCGGGACGATGGAAAACATGAACAGCCAGATATAACCCGGCAGAACCATTAACGTATAGTGAAAGGAATTTGACAGCCCGAGATGGCCTTTTTTCTTCTTCACGGCAAGCTCCTCCTTTGATGTCATTTTTTTAAAGTGATGGGGTACAGGCTTTCCTGTACCCCACCCTCCACATCATACATTTACATTAGTTACTCAGCCAGGTAATCTTTTACCAGCTCAAGGATCTGATCACCACCCTGTACATGCCAGTCGGTGCAGAACTGATCCCACTCGTCAAGGCTCTTCGCACCAGTGATGAACTGAAGGATACTCTTGTCTTCCAGGTCAGAAATCTGGGTCCAGTAGGTATCCATTCCGTCGATGGTGTAGTACAGTTCAGAATAGATCTTGTGATCCGGCTCAAGTGTTGCGTATGGACGATCACCAATCAGCAGTGCATAGAATCTGTTGAACTGTCCGTTGTTGGTGTTGACATCCATATCGGTTACTGCCAGATCTCTGGATCCGTCATAGTCCTCAGAGATAACGTCTTTCAGAGTTGCGGCATCGTTTGCCAGGTTCTTGTACAGACCGTTGAATTTGCTTCCGCCCTGCTGATAATCATCTGCGCTTGCTTCGCCTTTGATGATTCCCATCAGTGCATCATACTCATACTCGCACTCATCGGTAGCTGCCATACAGTTACGCAGCGGATACCAGCCGATTGCTACAGAAGTATCGAAGGTAGACTCATCACGAACGAGTACGTTGTTCATGATAACAATGGCTTTCTTCACATCATCCGATGCGTTTTTGTTTACCATAGTATAAGTGGTTCCAACGTCTTTCATATGAATATTCCACTCACCGTCTTTGGTGTACAGCGGATATGCCTGCCAGTTTGCATTGTTATCGTTACGGAAGGAATCCGGGTTTCCGTATCCAAGGCTCCACCATGGTCCCATGAAGATACCGCAGGTTCCGTTCTTAACATTGTTTGCATTGTCGCCGTTGGTTGTGGTTCCAACCTCCGGGTTGATGAGGCCTTTTTCATACCAGTCATGTAAGGTGGTAAGGGCTTCTTTCATTTCATCTGTTGTAGTTCCCCAGTACAGTTCGCCGGAATCATCTTTCAGAAAATATCCCGGTGTTGCATTGAATGCCTGATATACAGCATCGAAACCGTATCCGTTGTTGGAGGAGTTCAGGAAGTTGGAGTAGGTTCTTCCGCCGTTATCAATACCTGCGATTGCATAATCCGGGCTGAGACCTGCGTCTTTAAATTTCTGAGCTACTTCGCCGAGTTCATCTACGGTCTTCGGAACTTCCAGTCCTAACTGATCCAGCCAGTCCTGACGGATAAAGTACAGGTAAACACCATCGGTATCTACCGATATGTTTGGCAGTGCACAGAAGGTTCCGTCTACGGTTGCATTGTTGATCGCACGTCCTTCGGTAGTCTCGATGATTTCTTTTACCTGTTTGGATGCGTACTGGTTGAACTCCGGCCAGAGGTCTGCAAGAAGATCTGCTCTTGCTGCCTGTACCAGGTAGTTACGGGTTGGTGCAACGACTGCATCCGGAAGGGAAGCAGATGCGATTGCCAGAGATACTTTCTGCTGGAAGTCAGATGCATTACCTGCAGTCCAGTCGCAGACAACTTTGATGTTGTAGTTATCCAGAAGGTATCTGGTGTACTGGTTGTTATCTACGGAATCGCCGTCCGGAAGTGTGGTATCCTTCGGGTCGATCTGATATCCATAATGTACTTCTACGACATGATCAAATTTTGCAAACGCACGATCGTCATTTTCACCCGGTACTGCATCGTCTGCTTCATCAGCTGCTGCAACCCAGTCACCAGAACCTGCTGCATCGCCGGAGCCGCTGTCCGATGAGGTATCCTTTGCTTCATCGCCGCCTGCCGTACTTGATGCTGTTGTGCCGCTGCTCTTGCTGTTTGCGTCAGAACTGTCTCCTCCAGTGCTGCCACATGCTACCAGGCTTACGATCATGGTGCTTGCCAGTAATGCAGAAATTACTTTCTTTTTCATTTGGTGTCCTCCTTGTAATTTACGTTCTTTTTGCGTGCTCCGTTGTTGCTTTTGTCCAGGCTTACGAAGAATCCATTGTTTTTAATCATACGTTTTGCCTAAAACTTTCACATTTTCGTCACACTTTTTATGCAATGATTATACCTCTTCTCCACCCGTTTTGACAAGCATTTTTTATGTATTTTTCACAATTTATTTCGTTTTTTTTAATTCATATTGTCGATTTTGTACACTATTTTAAAATTTATAGTCAATCTTGACTTTTTCTTTTTCGTTATTCTTTTATCTATTGACGGATTTTTTGTGCTTTTTCCGTCATTTTGTATATTCCTCGTATTTTCAGACATTTTACCTGCAGAGCCTTCTACCGGCAGTTCCCTCCGAATGCCGGGCAACACAATAAAAAAGAACCTCTTATCTCTCCCCGGGAATACTTCTTTCCGGAAACATAAAAGGTTCTTTTTCTTTTTTTGTTCTTTATTCTGCTTTTTTCTTCTCTTTTGGAATAATAATATTCAGTACAATCGCCGCAACAGCTGCCGGAACAATACCGGAGCCGCCGAAAATCAGCTGGATATAATAAGGAAGCTCAGAAGTTGCTCCCGCTGTGGAACCAAGGCCGTAGCCAAGACCCAGTGCAACAGAAACGATCGTGATCTCACGGCTCGTAATCGGCTCTTTTGTGATGAGCTGGATACCGGAAACCAGAATTGACGCAAACATCATAACGGCTGCACCGCCGAGTACGGACTGCGGCATAATGGATACAAATGCTGCAATCTTCGGGCAGAGTCCGCAGAGGATCAGGAAAATGGCTCCGCAGGAAAGTGCCATACGGTTTACGATTTTTGTCATCGAAATAATGCCGACGTTCTGTGCAAAAGAAGTATTCGGGAGAACGCCGAGTGCTGCTGCAAAGCTGGATCCGAGACCGTCGCAGATGATACCGCCGGAAAGCTCAGAATCGGTTGCCTCGCGGTCCATACCGCTCTCTACGCAGGCGCAGATATCGCCGACCGTCTCAACGGTTGTTACGATGAACATGATCGCTACCGGGAGAATTGCCTCCACACGGAAGACTGGTTTTACCTCAGCCAGTTTTCCAAAGCCTGCAATACCAGGGAGTGCGAACCAGGACGCATCTTTTACCTGCTGGAAATTGACAACCCAGGAATATGTATAGGAAACAGTGCTTCCATCCTCAAGAACCGCCGTTCCGGTATGCGGCAGAACCATGGTCATAATAATAGCTACCACGTAGCCGACTAAAATACCGATCAGAATTGAAGCCGTGCTTAAGATTCCCTTCGGATTTGTAAAGTGCTTCAGTGCCAGCGTTACAATCAGAACGACCATGCCAAGGAACAGGTTCTGTATGGAACCGTAATCGTTCGTTCCGGAACCGCCGCAGAGATAATTGATTCCAACCGGAATCAGCGAAAGACCGATCGCCATAACGACACAGCCGGTAACAACCGACGGGAAAAATTTACGAAGCGGCTTTAAACAGACGCCAAGCACGCCCTCAAACAGACCGCCGACAATTGTCGCACCAAGGATAGCGCCGTACGTCAGCGCGCCCTGTCCCAGCACGGCTGTCACGCTCTTGAATACGCCGAGGAATCCAGAAGATGTACCCATAACAATCGGTACTTTACCGCCGATCGGTCCAATCGAAAACATCTGTACCAGTGTTACAATACCGGCTACTGTCATTGCATTCTGCAAAAGAGCCGTACGAAGTGCACCGTAGCCCGCATCCGCCGTCAGACCGCACGCTCCCATGATGATCAGAAGCGGGGTAAGGTTTCCTACGAACATCGCCATTACGTGCTGCAATCCAAGCGGAATCGCCTGCTTCAGCGGAATCCGTCCTTCAAAGGTGTACGGGGTTCCCATAGCTGAACTTTTTTCTTTTTTCATTGCTTTTCTCCTGCTTTTGTAGATTTGGGCTGCCTTGCCTTTCGGTATGGAATATGCCCTGCACAGCCGGAATTTTTCCGGCAAAGCGTCCTTGTTTTTTCTTATAGATACTTATAAGTTTTTCTTTTTAAGCAATTCTTCTTCATAAGCTGTGCTTTTATGTAAAAAGATTATCATGTTTCTTTTTTCCCGTCAACCCGCATCTTGTACAGAATTCCATAAAAAAGGAGACACCGGTCTGTGTTCCTCATCTCACAGATCAATGTCTCCTTGTTTTCTTCCTTCAATTTAAGTGTTCTGGAAATCCTCAATCGCTTTTACGGTGCGGTTATATTCTTCCGTCACCTTCTGCATCAGATCATCCGTCTCGGTCTCCTGCAGCGGTCTTAACCGCTCGGTCAGCTCGGCGCTTGGCTCGTACAGATTTTTAAAACCAAGATTCTGGCACACGCCTTTTAATGTATGAGCTGCACGGAATGCAACCTCAATATTTCCGTCCGCCAGTGCCTGGCAAAGCTCCTGATAGCTCGGATCCTGAGGAAATTTTAAAATGATCCGCTGAATCAGAGATTCACTGCGAAGCCGCTGAACGGTTTCCTCGTAATCTGCTCCCATCTGCATGTAGCAATCTTTTAATGTCATCTTCTCTTCCTCTTCCCTGTATGCAAATTCATTACATATTAATGCAAACAAGTTCTTTATCAATACATAAATAATTATATTTCTCGCGCAAGCTCTTGTCAACTTCTGCTTTTCATTATTTTTGCATTATTTTTGTTTACTATACGCTCTATTTCTGAACATAAAATATCTTTTTTCTTACGTTTTTCTTACGTTTTTATCTTACCTGTATATTGCATTTATGCATAATAATACAACTTACTCGCATATTCTGTCGTTTTATTCACACGGTACCGCGTGAAAGTCTATTTCTTCTGTCTAGTCTCGTTGCAAAATGTAATGTTTTTTGTACACTGTAATTTTCGTTATTTTTCTGTGTTTCTTCTATCTTTTATGCAAAAAGGGACCCCCGTTCTTAACCGGAGATCCCTTTGGATTTCTCAAAATTAGATTAGCAGATTCCCTGAGCCATCATAGCATCAGCTACTTTCTCAAAGCCTGCGATGTTAGCGCCCATAACATAGTCGCCCTCATGGCCGTAACGTTTTGCAGCATCAACCATGTTGTGTGTGATGTTGATCATGATATTTTTCAGTTTTGCATCAACTTCATCGAAGGTCCAGGACAGACGCTCGGAGTTCTGGGACATCTCGAGTGCGGATGTTGCAACACCACCTGCATTTGCAGCTTTTCCAGGTGCGAAGATTACGCCGTGCTCCTGCAGATATTTGGTTGCTTCCAGAGTAGTAGGCATGTTAGCGCCCTCGCATACTGCAGTGCATCCGTTCTCAACAAGTGCTTTTGCATCCTCAAGCAGCAGCTCGTTCTGAGTTGCGCAAGGAAGAGCAAGGTCTGCTTTTACAACCCATACGCCGCGTCCTTCGTGGTACTCAGAGTTTGGACGATATTTCTTGTACTCGGTCAGACGGGCACGATTTACTTCTTTGATCTCTTTTAATGCAGCTACATCGATTCCGTCTGGATCGTAAACCCATCCGTTGGAGTCAGAGCAGGTGAGAACTTTCACACCAAGCTGAGTAGCTTTCTCAATTGCATAGATTGCAACGTTTCCGGAACCGGATACACAAGCGGTCTTGCCTGCGATGTCGATGCCGTTCAGTTTCAGCAGCTCCTGGGTCAGGTACAGCAGTCCGTATCCGGTAGCCTCTGTTCTTGCTAAAGATCCGCCGTAGCTTAAACCTTTACCAGTCAGAACGCCTTCGTATACGCCGCGGATTCTCTTGTACTGTCCGAACATGAAGCCGATCTCTCTTGCGCCTGTTCCGATGTCACCAGCCGGTACGTCGGTGTCTGCGCCGATATATTTGCAAAGCTCTGTCATAAAGCTCTGGCAGAATGCCATGATCTCTCTGTCAGATTTTCCTTTCGGATCGAAGTCAGAACCACCTTTACCTCCGCCGATCGGAAGGCTGGTCAGTGAGTTTTTGAATACCTGCTCGAATCCCAGGAATTTGATAATACCAATATTTACAGAAGGATGCAGACGGATTCCTCCTTTGTAAGGTCCGATTGCACTGTTAAACTGTACACGATATCCGGTGTTTACATGAGCCTGTCCTTTATCGTCTACCCACGGCACACGGAATTTGATCTGACGCTCTGGCTCTACCATTCTCTCCAGAAGAGCAACTTTTCTGTATTTTTCCTCGTTTGCTTCAATAACAGGGCGAAGAGATTCCAGAACCTCTTTGACTGCCTGATGGAATTCCGGCTCAGCTGGGTTTTTTGCAACTACGGACTCAATAACCTCATCTACGTATGACATGTTAGTTTCCTCCTTGAAATTTCTCCCTTAATGTAGTGCAGAAAGATTTCTTTAAAAGATCCATCTGCGGTTCTCATCAGCCTTAAAGCGTGGAGAAAATCATTTCCGCACTCTCTCGCGTCTCCGGTGGATTCTCCCGTCCTCCGGATCACTTAATTTTATAAGGTCAACGATTGGTTGATATTATAGCATAAAATATCCGGTTTTTGCAATATTTCACGCAAAAAATTCCTAATAAATCATGATTTTGTAGCGTTTTCTAATATTTACCCAGTATTTTTGTCAATTTTGTATATTTTTACCGAAAGTACTATAAAATTTCGCGTGCTGATTCTTTAGAAAATAAAGATTAGCTGCGGTTTTTTGTTTTTATATTAGGTGTTTTCGATTTTTTCTTCACGCTCCAGCCAAAGGTTCCCTGCTTTTTCCCGATTCCAAAGTACTCTCCGTGGGAATACACAATCGGTTTCGCGCGGTTCAGATCGAAGCGGCCGCGCTCATCCATGTATGCCTCATCCGCATGGACAGCCACAACTTTTGCAAGAAACATGTGATGCGAGCCCAGTTCGAGCACCTGCTCCACTTTACACTCGATATTAACCGGCGACTCCCCGATCATCGGTGCGGAAATCTCCTCCGCCTCGACTTTCGTCAGTTTCATCTCTTTGAACTTATCCACATCTCTTCCCGAGCGCACGCCGCAGTAGTCGGTCGCATAGCAGAGTTCCTCCGTCGTCAGGTTGATGACGAACGCACCGCTCTCTTTGATCATCTGATAGCTGTAGCGTTCCGGCCGCACCGAGATCGATACCATCGGAGGATTCGTACACACCGTGCCGGCCCAGGCAACGGTGATGATGTTGTCCTCCCCGTTCTTTCCGCGCACCGACACCATGACCGCCGGCAGCGGATACAGCATATTTCCCGCTTTCCATGTCTGTTTTCCCATTCTTATTTCTTTCCTTTCCTCTTTTTCACCCTTTTATGACCGAAAAAAGCGTGCCCCGGATCTATTTTCAGGCCCGGAACCACGCTTTTTTATTTTTTCTGTTTTTACTGATTCTGCAGCGCCATCATAAATGCCGGAATCAGCTGTTTCTTTCTCGACACAACACCCTTCAGCTCGCAGCTGACCTCGTTGACTGGAAGATCTTCAAAAGCTTTTTCGATGACTTCCTTTGCCCCGCTTCCATAATACAGAAGCTCTGTAGATTCTTCTATAATATTGGTCAGCATAAAGAATACCATCTCGATGCCGTGTTTTCCGCACTCGCTTTCCATCTGCGGCAGAAGCTGTTCCTTGATGGATTCCAGCTCGCCCGCATCGAGGGATGTAATCTGGCCGACACCAAACGTAACATCGCCCATGATGAATTTTTTGAAATCCTGGTAGAAAATTTCTTCCGGTGATTTATCTTTCAGGTTGCTTCCTGCACGGAACATTTCGGATGCAAACTCCGGAATGCTGATGCCTGCAATGTCCGCCAGTGCCTCTGCTGCCGCTTTGTCAAGAAACGTACACGTCGGCGACCGGAACATCAGCGTATCGGAAATGATGGCTGCGCAGAGCAGTCCTGCGATGTTCGGCGCGATCTCCAGCTCTTTTTCCTTATAAATTTCATACATAATCGTTCCCGTGCAGCCCACCGGCTCATTGCGGAACATAACCGGCGCCATCGTCTCAAGTGATCCCAGACGATGATGGTCGATGATCTCGAGAATCTCCGCCTCTTTGACGTTATCGACCGCCTGTGATTCCTCATTGTGATCGACGAGAATCAGTTTCTTTCCTGCATTTCCGATCAGGTTCCGACGGGAAATCGTTCCCACATATTTTCCTTTCTTGTTCAGAATCGGGAAATCGCGGTGTCTCTGATTTTTCATAACTTCTTTGATATCATCGAGGAAATCTTCGGTGTTGAACGTGATCAGATTGCTTCTGCGCATCAGATATTTGACCGGAATACTCTGGTTAATCAGACGCGCAATCGTATACGTGTCATGCGGACTGCTGATGATCACACAGCATTTTTCCTCTGCAAATTTCTGAATCGTTTTCGTCACCTTTGCGCCAAGTCCGACGATAATGCAGCTTGCATCCATCTCGATTGCACAGAGCTGGTCCTCCGCACGGTTTCCGAGAATGACAAGGTCATCTTTTTCGATGTAGTTCTCCATCGTATCCGGATGGAATGCGCCGACAACGACTTTTCCGCGGATAAAATAACCATGTTCATTTCCGACAATAACCGAACCATCCAACGTATCCGCGATACTGCGGTATTGCGTCCTTGCCAGTGACATGACATGGCTGTCATAAGAATCCATATAGGATTCTGCGATATCACTGACCGTAATCACGCCCTGCAGATCATTGTCCGGCGAAGTAATCGGCAGTGTGACCACGTTGTTGTTTTTCATCATGGAATACGCTTTCTTCACGGAAATCGTGCCCGGTACGCTCGGCACCTCATGGATTTCAATTTCCTTTACCTGCGTTCCCGCATTCGGCAGATACCCCGGTGCGCGCACGCCAAAGCGCTTCAGTACATACTCGGTCTCCTCATTGATCTGACCGGCACGCCGCGCCATGTAGGTTTTGGTTTTATCTGTCCTGTTCTTGATATCCGCATAGGCAATCGCCGAACAAATGGAATCCGTATCCGGATTTTTATGTCCAATTACATAAACTCTTGAATTTGATTTCATAATAGTACTCCTCCCTTCTGTATGTTTGTGGTATACAGTAAGTTCGTCCCGGTAGTTTTACTTCTTTTTTTGTAACGACTACAGTTACTGCTCACTTCGTGACCAGTAACCGCCGCCCTGCACATGCAAATTCGCTCCGCGAAGTTCCGGGCGGCCACCTGAATCACTTTCTCCTGCAGCCGCGCAGCAAGTGCGCGTCTCAGTAATTTTGGTAACGACTACACACATATTACCATCCTTTTTTCATCTGGTCAAAGAAAATCTTTTATGTTAAGATAAACGCAGATAGAAAAACGTGCAAAATTGAACCTGATTTTTTCATAAATCCACAATTTTCCTCTCGTTTTCCTGTTATTCTTACGAAAAAGGGGTGTTTCATTATGTCAGAAGAACAATTAACCATGGATGACTTCTCCGCAGAGCTGGAAGCTTCCTTCAAAAAAATTGAGGAAGGCGACATGCTCACCGGAACCGTCATCTCCGTAGATGAAAAAGAGGTGATTCTCGATCTGAAATACTACGCAGAGGGCGTCATCCGCGCCGAGGACTTCAGCAACGAGCCTGGCTTCTCCTTAAAAGACGCTGTTCAGGTCGGTGACGAAATCACCGCAACCGTGATCCGCAAAGACGACGGCCACGGCAACATTCTTCTCTCCCGCGCAGAGGCAAACGATATCCTCGCATGGGAAAAACTCGCACAGTACAAAGAAGAGAAAACCGTACTGGATGTAAAAGTCAAAGGAATCGTAAACGCCGGTGTTATCGCTTACGTCGAAGGAATCCGCGGCTTCATCCCGGCTTCCAAACTCTCCCTGAACTACGTGGAAGATCTGAATGAATACTTAAACAAAGACATTCAGGTACAGGTTTTTGACCTCGACAAAGAAAAAGACCGCCTGATCCTCTCCGCCCGCGAGCTTCTCCGTGAAAAAGCAGATGAGGACCGCAAAGAGAAAATTTCCAACGTAGAAGTCGGCCTTGTTACCGAAGGAACCGTGGAAAGCCTGCAGCCATACGGCGCATTCATCAACCTCGGAAACGGCCTCTCAGGCCTCGTCCACATCTCCCAGATTTGCGCCAAACGCATCAAACATCCGTCCGCAGTTCTGGCAGTCGGCGATAAAGTCAAAGTAAAAGTCATTGCCATCAAAGACGGCAAACTCAGTCTCTCCATGAAGGCACTCGACGACGTTGCCGCCGAAGAAATTCAGGAAGAAACCATCGAACTCCCGGAGACAGAGGAAGTGACAACGACACTGGGATCGCTGTTTAAAAATATTAAGCTGAACTAAAGTTGCATCAAAAAAACAGACTTTCCATTCTCACGCATTCCTGCGTGTATCTGGAAAGTCTGCTTTCTATTATAAGAATTCTATTAGCCCTTTACAGCTCCAATCACAATACCTTTCACAAAGTATTTCTGGAAGAACGGATACACAACCAGAATTGGAAGTGCTCCCATAACTGCAACGGCCATTTTGATACCAGTCGCTGGAAGTGTAATGCTTTGTGTCAATGCTCCTCCTGAAGCACCGCTCATCAGATACTGCACATCCAGAAGCATCTTATTCAGCAGAACCTGAATACTGTACAGTTTATCGTTATTGATATAGTACAGACCATTCAACCAGTCATTCCAATATCCGAGGCCGACCAGAAGTGCCAGTGTAGCAATAATCGGCGTAGACATCGGAAGAACAATTTTTGCCAGAATTCTCCACTCACCTGCTCCGTCAATTCTTGCAGCCTCGATGACCGCATCAGGAATGTTGGTGGTGAAATACGTTCTCATCATGATGACATAGAAAGCTCCCATCAGAAGATTTGGAACAATCAGTGCCCAGATGGTATTTTTAATATGAAAGATTCCAGTCCACATCATATAGGACGGTACCAAGCCACCGTTGAACAACATCGTAAAGAAAATCACAAAGGAGAAAAATGCTTTTCCCGGAAGCTCTTTTCTTGACAGTGGATAGGCAAACAATGTTGTCAGAGTCAGGTTTGCCACGGTTCCGACTACCGTTACCAGTGCGGAAATGATATAACCTCTTACAATACTGCCTGAATCTACCAGCAGTGTTTTGTATGCATCAAAACTGATTTCACGCGGCCAGAAAGAATATCCATATTTTAATAGAATGTTCTCTTTGGTGATTGATGACATAATCAGCAGAATAAACGGGACGATACACATAGCGGACAGTAAGATCATAATCACATTAGCTGCAATCTGAAAGCTTTTATTTCTTTCAACCATTTTTCATACTCTCCCTTCGCTTAGAATAATGCACTGTTTTCGTCCAGTCTTCGAACAATCAGGTTTGCAATCAGTACCAGTGCAAATCCTACCAGTGACTGATAAAGACCTGCTGCAGATGCCATACCGATGTTGTTCAGCTCCATCAATCCACGATATACGTAAGTATCGATGGTGTTTGTCACGTCGATCAGCGGTCCGCTGTTCATTGGTACCTGATAGAACAGTCCGAAATCGGAATAGAAAATACGTCCTACACTCATCAGCGTCAAGGTGATAATGGTTGTTTTCAATCCCGGTAGTGTGATATGTACAATTCTCTGCCAGCGGTTTGCACCGTCGATAGATGCAGACTCGTAAAGACTGGCATCCAATCCTACTACCGTTGCATAATAGATAATGCAGTTATATCCCAGGTTTTTCCATACATTGACAAAGATCAAAATGAATGGCCAGTACTTCGGATCAGAATACCATCCGATGCCCTGTTTTCCCATTGGTTTCAGAATACTGTTATTAATGAATCCGGCATCTGTGCTGAGGAATCCATATACCAGGTAGCTGACAACGACGATAGAAATCAGGAACGGTACCAGAATTAACGTCTGGTATATTTTCTTTCCCATCGTGGAACGGATTTCATTCAGCAGAATTGCCACTGCAATTGCAAGTACGGTTCCGACTACGATAAAGATTACGTTGTATCCCAGTGTGTTTCTTGTAATTGTCCAGGCATCTTTTGTCTTAAACAAAAACTCAAAGTTTTTAAGACCTGTAAACGGGCTTTTCAGGATTCCCAGACTGTAATTATATTTCTTGAATGCAATGATAATTCCAGCCATAGGCATATAGTTATTGATAAATAAGTATACAAGCCCCGGAAGCAGCATCAGATACATGGGAATAAATCTGCGGATTTTACCCCAATTTCTTTTCATCTTCCCAGCCTCCATTATTTGTTGGCTTCCAGCCAATCATCTAACTGTCTCTGTTTCTCAGCGATGATGGTATCTGCTCCTGCTGCTTTCAACTCATCCAGGAATTTCGGAATGGTAGTTTCTGGATCCAAGGAACCGCACTGCAGTGCAGGACCATATTTGGCAGTTACGTTTGCGCATGCAGTTACTTCGTTCTGTACATTTGTGTTGTCCCATGCAAAACCTTTGGCCGGAGAAACAACCGCATTGTTGTTGAACTCCTGGGTCTGATCCCAGATATCCGGATCATTTCCTTCCCATACATAGGAAATTGCCTCATTCGGCCAAGCCCATGGAAGACTGGTATAACCTGTGTTACTTGCTGTTACACCGTCTGGGTAGTTGATGACACCGTTGTCTTTGTCTGTAAACTCATAATGAGTTCCTTCCAGACCATTGATAAGAATATTTGCCAGATCCGGGTTTGTGTAGATCTCGTTTAATACCTGTACAGCTCTTTCCGGTTTATCACTGTTATGCGGAACATACCATACAATGTCAACACGTGTTGTGGTAGTATATGGTTCTACCAGATTCAAAACAACGATTTCTTTTCCGGACTCTTTTTCGATCTCCTGCTCGATACCTGGTTTTGTATTTGTAAAACGTCCAAAACCTTTACCAGAACCAATCAGACTATTTGCCATTTCAGTAGAAGTGGAAGCATCCGGCATGATCAGACCTTTCTGCGCCCAGTCATAGCGAAGTTTCATTTCGTTCATATATTTATCTGTTGCGTAGTAATTAATAACTTCTGTGCTGTCAGAAGATACACTCTCTAAAGATCCGATATCTCCACCAAGGTCATCTGGGTTTGTCATAAGGCTCATGGAACCCACATGAGAAACAATGGGATATACATCTGGATACATTTCTTTTACTTTTTCAAGGAGCGGCTCCAACTCCTCTTCTGTTTTAATAGAACTATAGTCAATTCCGGTTGCATCTGCCATCTCTTTATTCATAGCAAATCCCCATCCCGTTGCTTTCTCTTTATTGGACGGAACACCATAAATATTGCCGTTAAAGGTTACACATTTCCAGTCGGATTCACTGATTTCAGATTTCATATCGCTGCCATAGCTGTCCAGATAATCCGTAATCGGAAGGATCTGTCCGCTGCTGATTGCAGATGTTACATTTCCACAGTACTCATACATCAGATCCAATTTTTCAGAAGATGCCAATGTCAGGTTTACCTGCTGATCATAGCTTCCAAAGCCAACTCTTGTTACTTCAATTTTTGTATTAAATTTTTCCTCTGTGATTTTGCTCGCTGCTTCAGAAATTTTTGCGCAGTCATCTGTACTTGCATCACCAGGTGCCAGAATTTTTACTGTATAGCTGTCATTATTGCTACTTTCTGCGCTCTTAGAAGATGAACCCTGTGCAGAGCTTGCATCGCTTCCGCAACCTGCCAGCATACTTCCCGCCATAACAGAAACAAGTAAAAATGCCATTGCTTTTTTCTTATTCATTACATTTCTCTCCTTTGTTCTTTTCTTTGTTTTACGAATAGCTATATCCTATCAAAGAAGTATCTCTTTCTCTATAAAATCTGTGACTTTCTCTTTATATATTGTGACATACCACTGTAACTTTCGTTATTTTAACGAATCTGTATACTTATTTCTTGAAAACACACGACATCTATATTAGAATAAATGGCATGTTCCAACAGTTGGAACGCTCACACGATTTTTCTTATATTGTTATATTTTGGGAGGTTCTTATGTTATCTCGTAAAAATTTTTACATCTCATCAAAAATTTTTTTCACCCTTATAAGCCTTATCATGCTTATTCCGCTTACATTTCTGACGATATTTTTTGATTTCTACTCGCTTCGCCTGCTGAACCGCGAAATCGCTTCTGCAAACCGAAATGCTCTGTTTCTCTATCAGGAACAGTTAGAAGCAGATCTTTCCCAGATAGAAACCTCAATGGCACAGAACTGGGCTACGAACTGGAATTATCAGAAACTAAAATATAAACTTGATCCGCTCGATGTTCATTTAAATACACTCTCCATTGTGAATAAAGCACGGGAACAGCTTGCTCTGACAGAATGTCTCGGTGCTGTCTATATTTATTCTGCTCCCAATGATGTCTGCCGCTGTGCCTATCAGGACTGCTATTCCTATAAAGAATTAATAACAATGCAGAATTACGTAAAATCCCTTGATTTTGAATCAACTCCCAAATCCTGGTTTTACGATAAAGTCGGTGATAAATACTTTTTGGTTCGCCTTATCGGTTTTTCCAATGCCTACAGTGTTTCTCTCGTAGATTTTGATCTGGTCATGGCTCCATCTCGCCTCGCCACACAGACGCATAAAACTAGTTCACTCGTCTATCTTTCCAACGACGGAACCGTATTAAATCCTTCTAAAACCATTACAGAAAATAAACTGACCTTTTCGCCTGAAGACAATAACCACATCAAAAAAGGACAAAAAGAAAACTTTTTTGTTGTACAGGATCGCTTAAAATATGCTGATATTACCATGCTTTACCTTTCCCCTTACCAGGGAAGCCAGTTTTATTTAAATGCGACACAGATGTTTGCCATCATTGCCTCTGTGCTGGCACTGCTTTTGATTCCGTTCATGTGTTTTTTGGCCATCAAAATTTACTTTTCTCCATTAAGAGATGCAATCGCTACCATGGAGAATATTCGAAACGGTAAATTGAACTCAAAACTGCAGGAAACACAGTTTATCCGTGAATTTTCCGTCTTTAATTCCACTTTTAACCGAATGATGGATGAAATTCACAATCTGAAAATCCGCACTTATGAAAATAAGCTGATCATTCAAAAATCTCAGCTGCAATATTTTCAAATTCAGTTGAAGCCTCATTTTTATCTGAACTGCCTGAAAACTCTTTACGGTATGATTCAACAGAATAAAGGAAACGATGCACAGCAAATGATTTTATATGTTTCCCAGTATATCCGCTATACCTTCCGCGACAACAGCAGTCTTGTGCCACTGCAGACGGAACTGAATCAGGTACAGAATTATTATAAACTTCAGAAGCTAAACACAAGAGATTCTTCTGAGCTGACCATTTCTGCCGATCCCGCTGTTTCAAAGTTTCCGGTTCCCATGCTCTGCATTCAGACATTCGTCGAAAATTCTTTTAAGCATGGGCGAATCTCCAGCCAGCCGCTCAATGTACACATTTCCGTACAGCTGACAGAGACTGAAGAAGGAAATTATTTAAATATCAGTATTCAGGATAACGGAACCGGATTTCCGGACGAATTTCTGCAGTCCTTTCTGCAACATACAGAAGATGCAGTAACCGGACAGCACATCGGTATACACAATCTCCGTCAACGACTTACCTTACTTTACGGTGATCAGGCCGGACTGATCTGTATGAACAATTCCTCCGGCGCCCTGACAGAAATTATCCTGCCCATCCAGGAAGAACCAAATACCAGTTCAGAAACTAAAAGTAGCTTACTCTCAAACGAAAATTTGTTTTCATTATCCTAGAAAGAGGAGGAATCCCGAATGAATGTATTGATTATTGATGACCAACCCGATGTTGTCGCCGGTATTCATTCCGGCATCAACTGGGATGCGCTTTCCATCCGACAGGTTTTCTGTGCTAACGACATTATCCGTGCGCGTGAAATTCTTTCAAACAATTCCGTGGATATCATGCTCTGCGATATCGAAATGCCGCTCGGCAGCGGTCTTGAACTTTATGAATGGGTTGCGGAGCATTTTCCAGAAATCAAATGTATTTTTCTCACCTCACATGAAGATTTTTCCTATGCACAAAAAGCACTGCAACTCGGCGGATTCGATTATCTGATTCAGCCCGCTCCCTACAGTGCAATTGAGGTTTCCATTCAGAAAGCAGTCCTGCAAATTCAAAAGGAAAAAAAGGAAAAATTTTACAGTGAATATGGAAACTATTTCAGCAAACGCGAAATGGATCTTCTTGATGTGCTTTTAAATGAATTTTTGCAGAAACAGCCTGCAGAACCGCAGAATATCCTGAGTTTTCTGGACACGATCTCCATAAAACTCGATCCCGGCCGTTCCTGTGTTCTGACTTTGATTGATATTCTCGAACAGGACACGCCACATCCAGTTCGTGACCTTTCTCTCCTCCGCTCTATCCTGCAGAATGTCATTTCCGAGCTGTTTAAGCCGTTCACTAAAAAACTGCTTTTCTGCCATGTCCACGAACAGGTTTTTGCCCTTATTTTATACGAAACCGATAATTTTACAAAAGATCAGGTGCAAATTTATTTGCATACTTTTGTGGAAGCCGCTTCACAGTATCTCCACTTTAAAATAGCATGCTACTGTGCTCATTCTGCAAATTTTCTTCTGCTACCAGATAAAATACAGCAGCTTTTGGAACAGCGCAGTGAAAATGTGGCAAACTATAGCGGTATTTTTTATCAGAAATCCAGTATTTCCCAGGTTCCCTACACCCCTCCGGATTTTGTCCACTGGAATGTCATGCTCTCCTCTGGTTATTACGATGCCGTCCGTGCAGACATGCATGATTATCTGCTCCGCCAAAAAGAATCCGGTCATGTAAACCAGAAAATGCTCAGTCTCTTTTTACAGGATTTTCTTCAGCTCTTCTATCAGATTCTGAACCATCACCACATCGGTGCACACGGTGTTTTTGAAAAAGAATACGATATTCACGCCCTGAACAACTCCTGTCATTCCATAGAAGAGATGCATAAACTGCTTGATTTTTCCGTTGATTATCTAAAAAGCCTTCAAATTAGCGCAGAACCAGGTGTTTCACAGATCGACCAGGTGGTAAATTTTATTCAGAAAAATATTCACCAGAATGTTACCCGCACCGAAATCGCACATCAGGTATACATGAACCCGGAATACCTCTCCCGGCTTTTCAAAAAGGTAAAAGGAATTTCACTTTCTGACTATATCGTGCAGGAAAAACTGAAAATTGCGATTTCCCTGCTTGAGGGAACCAATCTCCCGGTCAGTGTAATTGCAACGAATATCGGCTACACGAATTTTTCTTATTTTACACAGGTATTCAAAAAAGTCTACGGAATTTCTCCGAGTGAATACCGTCAAAAGAAAAAATAATGCAAAAATAGTACTGCGGAGCGTAAAGTTTTCCCAAATAAATGTTAATACCCGGGTATAACGAAAATACGTTCCGCAGTATTTTATTTTTGCATTACTGTTTTATCTTCAAACAAGTTTTTATACCGGCATCGCCGCCACAAAATAATACATCACAACAAAATGACAGAAGCTGCCACCCATCACAAACAGATGAAAAATTTCATGTGTTCCGAACATTTTATGCTTCGCATTAAACATCGGCATTTTTAAGGAGTAAATCACCCCGCCGACCGTGTAAATGATGCCGCCCGCCAGCAACCATCCAAATGCCGGCCGTGAAAGAGCCAGAAACAGCGGATGAAATGCCAGTACACACAGCCATCCCATTGCGATATACAACACTGAGGAAAACCACTTCGGACAATTGATCCAGAATGCCTTGACAAGAATTCCGCCAATTGCTGCTGCCCACACCAATGCACAAAGTACAATTCCCGTCCGTCCATGCAGCGCAATCAGACAGATCGGCGTATAGCTTCCCGCAATCAGCACGGAAATCATCATATGATCAAATTTTTTCAGTCGACGGTTCACCTTCCCGTTTACATCAAACGTGTGATACACGGTACTCGCCAGATACAGCAAAATCATGCTCAGCATAAATACTGCCATCGCAATCACATGCAGATGATCCGGCTCCCGAGCCGCCTTCAAAAGCAATGGCAGCGTTCCCACCATCGCCAGGATCAACGCAATCCCATGCGTAATCGCACTGCCGGGATCCTTAATTCCATTTTTTCTGATATACTTCATCCTGCTCATTCCTTTCCTGTCAGAAGCACTGTGTATTTCAATTACCACTTTATATAGTTTTGATTACTACTTATCATCGTTTCTTTTATTATAGCAGGATAAAATTATTTTTCAAGTCAAAATGTCTATTTTCTTCTGGAATCGTTCGACCTGCTTTGACACAAAAAAACAGACTACTCGCCTGCACCTACCGTTGTGCCTGTTTGAGCCGTCTGTTTTTGTATTTTTATTGCTTCTTCGCTTGAATCAGCTTCCATTTTTCTACCCGCGAAAGCTGCTTAATTTCCCATTCTCTCCGCATAGCCTCCTGTTTTGTTAAAAAGGTTTCAAAATACACCAGTTTTACCGGTTTGCGGCTCTTTGTATATTTCGCTCCTTTTCCAGCATTGTGTGCCTTTACTCTGCGTTCCAAATTATTGGTCCAGCCTGTATAAAAAGATCCATCGCTGCATTCCAGAATATATGTAAAATTCCCCTGTTCCATTTCAAATTCCGTTCCTTCTGTTCATCTGTATTCTATGTAACTTTAACACTCGGTTCTTTTAGGCGCAATCAAAAAAATAAGAAAGAGTCCTGCTTCGCAGGAAAATTCAACGAAGTTTCCTGTAAGCAAAAAACCGTCCGGATTTCTCCGAACGGTTTTCTCATTTTTATTTTTACTGCATTGCCAGCTCATCTACCGCCAGTTTCAATGCGCCCATGATACCCTGGTTGTCGTTCAGGCTTGGAAGTACAATGTAGCTGTCGAGATCCTCAAGTTCTTTTGTTACAAGATATCCGTTCAGCTGTTTCTTTACTTCTTCTCTTACGAGCGGCATCATATGCTCCTGATGCATAACGCCTCCGCCCAAAACGATTCTCTGCGGGGAGAGCAGCATGATGCAGTCTACAAGTGCCTGTCCGATATAGTAAGCCTCAAGCTCCCATACCTCCTTTTTGTCTGCCAGCTCAATACCTTTTTTGCCCCACCGTGCTTCAATGGCAGGACCTGCAGCAAGGCCTTCCAGGCAGTTGCTGTGATACGGGCATTTTCCGCCGTAAGTATCTTTCGGATGTCTGGTCAGCAGAACGTGTCCGCCTTCCGGATGAAGCATGCCGTGCAACAGCTTGCCATTGGAAATAATTCCCATTCCAACGCCCGTTCCGATGGTGATGTAAATGCTGTTGTCCAGACCTTTTGTGATTCCCCAGGTAGCCTCACCCAGTGCAGAACCGTTTACATCGGTATCAAATCCAACCGGGATGTCCAGTGCATCTGCGAAAGCGCCTACGATGTTGTAGTTCTTCCATGCTAATTTGGGAGTTGTGGTAATGTAACCATATGTTTCGGATTTTCTGTTCAGGTCGATCGGTCCAAAGCAACCGATTCCCAGTGCCTGAATGTCCTTCTCTTTGAAATACTCAATCATTTTCGGAACGGTAATTTCCGGTGTCTCGGTCGGGATAGAAATTCTCTCATAAATTTCTCCATTTGCGTTTCCAATTGCGCAGACCATCTTTGTTCCGCCTGCTTCTAATGCTCCAAGTCTCATTGTGTTTTTCTCCTCTCTTATGCTTCTGGATTTGAGCAGATTACAGAAAGTTTTCCTTCAAATCTGCATCCATTAAAATTAGCCGGTATAATAAAGTGAGTACCTTTCTTAACCGGAATACCGTTTACAGTACCCTCTCCGGCGATTACACTTACATTAGTATAATATTTTTTCGCATCTAAGGTGAATACACCGTCGATGTCGTATTTATCTACAGAGTAGAACTTGCATGTTACAAAATGGGTATGTACCGCGCCCGGGATTTCCTCTGTAAAGGTATCGATATCTGCCGGTTTAAACGGAGCCTCGATAACATCGATACTCTGCTCTACATGAAGCTGTCTCGGTTTGCCGTTCTGCAGTCTGTCATAATCGTATACACGATAGGTGATATCGCTGCTCTGCTGTGTCTCCAGAATCAGTGTGCCGTCTTTGATGGCATGTACGCATCCCGGATTGATCTGGAAGAAATCTCCCTTATGTACCGGCACTTTGCGGATGAAATCGCTCCACTCATGATTGCGGATCATTTTCTCCACTTCTGCCTTGTCTTTTGCATTGTGTCCGATAACAATTTCTGTACCCGGTTCGCAGTCCAGCACGTACCAGCACTCGGTCTTTCCAAGAGATCCATTCTCATGCTCTCCTGCATAAGCATCATCTGGATGAACCTGGATGCTCAGATCATTTTTTGCATCAATGATCTTGATCAGCAGCGGAACCTGGCTTCCCGGGTAATTTCCGAAAATTTCCGGCTCCTCTTTCCAGAGCTCACCTAATGTTTTTCCATCAAATCTTCCGCCTGCCACACGGCTCATTCCGTTGGCATGTCCGCTGATCGCCCAGCACTCGCCGGTTGTATCGCTCGGAATTTCGTAATCAAATACGTCTCTTAACTTTGTTCCACCCCAGATTGCTTCTTTGAACACCGGGTCCATAAATAAAAGCTCCATATTTTTCTAATCCTCCTTGTTTTCAGGATCTGTCCACTACGTCTATTTTAACCGATAACAGTCAAAAACGAAACCCCTAAAATGACAAACTTTCACATTTTCTGTAACCGGTTACTTTCCTTTTATTCCGCCCTTTTTCTATATCAAAACAATCCTGTTTGTTATATGTAAAGCTGACTGTTTTCAGCCAGCCTTTTTTATAAAAAGCAATCGAAAAACGGTATTTTACCATCCGCGGTCTGCGCCGCCTTTTTTGTATTCAAAACCTGTAAAAAAGATTCGATTGCGAATCCTACACTTTATAATACTTTCCCGCATCCCATTTCGTGCAGGTCCTCTTTTTTATTCCGAAATTGCCGGGAGATATACCATAGGATCAATGGCTTTTCCATCTTTTTTCATCTCAAAGAAAAGATTGCTTCCCTCTTTTACATAATATTTCGTCGGTGCTGCAACTGCTCCGATCCGTGCTGCTTTCTGAACTTTCTGGCCTGCCTCGAGGGAAACGTCTGTGAGCTGTCCGTAGATGGCTTCGTATCCATTTCCAAGATTCATGGTGACGGTGAGGCCGGTTCTTGCATCATTTTCCACACTCACAACTTCTCCGTCCGCTGCCGCCAGAACCGGAGTTCCTTCTGCCGCCGAGAAAACAACGCCTGGATTGCACTGGTAAAGATCCAGTGTCGGGAAATAAACGGTATTTTCCATGTTATACGGAATCAGAACTGTTCCAGTAACCGGCAGTTCCATGATTGTCGCTTCGCTGAACATCAGATCCTGTGCAGCCCCTGCTGTCTCAACTGCCGTTTCCTGATTTTCTGCAGAATCCACAGTTCCGGATGCTGCACTCGTTTCTTCATTCGCCGCTGTTTCTCCTGATCCTGTTTCTCCGTTCTGATCCGCCGCTGTTCCGTTTACCGCCTGCGCGTCCTGTCTTTCTGTATTCCCATCTGATTCTTCCGGTGTATTCTGAGCCGTCTCTGCATCTGCTTCTGGATTTCCCGCCGCCTCTTCTTCACACGCCGCTTCCATTTCCGGCACCTGTTCCAGACTGTTTTCCACATCATCTGCCTGATCCTGTACGGCACGCGTTCCGTCTGCATCTCCCGCCGTCTCCTCCGTCTGCTGTTCTGTAGTTCCGGTGCTTTCGTCCTCTGTAAGCTGTGCCGTCTCTCCCTGTTTCGCCTGATCTGCCTTACCGTTTCTCGCATCCTGCTGCCAGGTCAGCACTCCGCCTGCAATCATCATTGCCAGTGCCGCTGTGATCACGCCGATTCTCAACTTGTCTCTTTTCATGTTCTTACCACCTCTGCTGATATCTTTTTAAGCATTTCAGAGGCGTTTTTCGATTTCTCGCTCTCCTCCTGCTTTTCTACAGTAAGCAGTATTTCCCATCCGGCGCGATCTATACACAAAAACCGGATTTTTCCTTTCCGTTATCCACAATTTTTCCCCTGCGCTTCTTTCTTTTGTGGAAAACATAATTCTTTTCTGCGCATTCCGTGCAAAACATCCCTAATGTTATCCACACCTTATTTTCTCGACTTGCTTCACGCAAAAAAAAGAGCCGGAACCGGGAATTTTCTCCCATTTCCAGCTCTCACTTTCACCTGTATTTACTGTAATCTTCCATACACCGTACTCGCATCCGCGATGCTGTCCACCGCAGATCCCGAATCCGTCATGGCCTCTGCCGTAACAAGTATGTACTCTTCTCCTCCATATTCTGCAAAGCTGACCAGGCACTGACCCGCCTCATCGGTAAATCCGGTCTTTCCGCCTTCAATGACTGCCCCGTTCTCCAGTGTCGTACTCATCTCATAGCTGGTAAACCGGTGGAGCATCGTATCATACAGCGTAATTCCCTCCGGGTGTGATGCGGTAGCCTCCGTTGTGTAAACCTCCCTCGTCACGATCTCGCGAAACGTATCACTCTTCAGACACTCACTCATCAGCACCGCAATATCACGGCAGGTAGAATAATGGTTGTCGTTATGCAGCCCCGTGCAGTTCTCAAAATGCGTATTGGTAAGTCCCAGTTCTTCTGCTTTCTGGTTCATCATGGCCACAAAACCTTCTTCCGATCCGCCGACTGCTCTCGCCAATGTCTCACAGGCATCTGCGCCGGATGGCAGCAGCACACCATAGAGAAGATCACGAACCGTTGGCTGTTCGTACGGATTAAATCCCGCTACCGACGCATCCTGTGCCGTCAGTTCCTCGAAGATGTCCTCCGGAACCGTAATCGTCTCGTTCAGATCCGGAAGATTTTCAATGGTAAGCAGCGCTGTCATAATCTTTGTCATCGACGCCGGATAAATTCTCTCATCTCCGCCCAGATTCATCATCTCAGCCAGATCGCTTTCCCGCACCAGCAGGGCATGCTGACTGTTCAGACCATCTGACGAAATCTGCTGTACCGGCTCAGGCGTCGGTGTAATCTCCTCCTCCGGGCTGGAATCCGATATCGGCTCTGAACTGTCCCCAGCAAGAGAGGATGACGAAACCGAAGAGGATGCACTTGCGTTTCCATCCGTCTGTTTTTTCTCGTTCTTCTGCATCTGATATCCAAGCACGCCAATCAATCCGATAATGATAACAAGCAGAACACTTAAAATCACTTTCTGCTGAAACTGGCGTCTTCGTCTTTTGTTTTTCTTTTTTTGTGCCATAAACAGATTCCTCCGTTCTTTTTTATTCTTTCAAAGCATAGTACATTTCCTGCTCTTTTGCAAGATTTTCGCCGTAACCTTAAGATAAACATAATCCAAAATTGGTTCGGTGGACCAATTTTGGATATGTAGAACAAAAAAAGAACCCTCGAAAGGGTTCCACATAGTGAAGCATCGGGGATTCGAACCCCGGACAACTTGATTAAAAGTCAAGTGCTCTACCGACTGAGCTAATGCTCCGTAAAATATGCCTAGTTCCGGAATCGAACCAGAGACACGAGGATTTTCAGTCCTCTGCTCTACCAACTGAGCTAACTAGGCATAAAATTGCGGGAGTAGGATTTGAACCTACGACCTTCGGGTTATGAGCCCGACGAGCTTCCAGACTGCTCCATCCCGCGATATCCTATTTTTGTACTTGATTTCTCAAGTAAAGCCGATGATCGGACTCGAACCGATAACCTGCTGATTACAAATCAGCTGCTCT